>Ga0181607_10001883_pt1 | contig 18720 bp, 11 predicted proteins | sample 041ome_9_FD_132420 | JGI IMG/M metagenome (GOLD analysis project Ga0181607, IMG submission 132420) | Coastal salt marsh microbial communities from the Groves Creek Marsh, Skidaway Island, Georgia - 041413US metaG (megahit assembly) | ecosystem: Environmental > Aquatic > Marine > Intertidal zone...
GAGTAGAAGAGGATCGTGAGGGCCATCACCGGGTTGCGACCCCAGCGATCTGCGAGCGAACTAAACACCCAGCCGCCGAGGGTGCCACCGATGAGAAACACGCCGAGAAACCGCTCGCCCCAGAGTTTCACCAGTGGGTCATCGGCAGCCACACCGAGCAGGTCGGGCAGCATGTCGTTGCGGGTGATGTTGTAGATCTGGCCTTCAAAGGCATCGAACACCCAGCCGAGCGAGGCGACCGTGAGCACGAGCCACTGGTAGCGGGTGACACCGGCATACCAGGGGCCGTCGTTGGGCTCTGTGTTCGCGGTCATGCTGAGGCTCCTGTTGTAGGACCGGTGCCAGATTCACCGGAGAGCAGGTCGGCCACCGGCAACGGCCGCCCCTGCCGAATGGATTCTTCTGCCAGAAGACAGAGCCCTGCCGACCAGAGCCCGTCGCGAGCACTGGCCACCGGTGCGGCCCCCTCTTTGACACACCGCACACAGGCGGCGATCTCCTCGCGGAGTTCAAAGACCTCGCCACTCGCCCGCGGCACGGGATCATCTCGCAGCGTCTCCCCATCAAACACTTTGAGGAAGAAACTCGGCTCGGTGGTGCGGTCGAGGGCTCCGCTCCAGCCAGCCCAGAGAGCGCCCTTGGTGCCGCTGACCTTCACGGTCTGATGATGTTCAAAGGCGGCGAGGGTCTGCGAGACCACTGCATAGGCCCCATCACCGCAGCGAAACATCGCCGAGAAGTTGTCGTAGAGGGCGGGCCGAGCCGGGTCACGCGAGTTGGCGTAGGCGACGAGTTCCACCGGATCGCCGCTGTCGCTCAAGTACCAGCGAGCGAGGTCAAAAAAGTGGATTGGCTCTTCGAGCACCCAGCTCCCCACCCGAGTCTGGTCAAACCGCCAGCCGCCAGCCCCCGGGCGATACGGCTTCCGTGAGAGCTCCACGAGCACATACTGTGGCCGGCCGATCGTACCCCGCTCAATGATCCGGCGGATCTCACCCCACTGCGAGGAGAGCCGCAGTTCATGGCCGATCGCCAGCCGGCCACCGGCAGCCTCGGCTGCTGTATGAATCGCCAGACAGTCGTCGAGGCTGGTCGCCATCGGCTTCTCAAGCAACACAAAGCGGCCCGCTTTGAGAGCGGCTTCGGCCAGCGTGCGGTGGGTGTGGTTGGGGGTCACGATGTCGACCACGTCGCAGTCGGTGGCCGCAATCATCTCCAGCCCATCGGCAAAGATACGGGCGTTGGGATAGGCCTCAGCGGCAGCTGCGCGGGAGGCGTCCGACGGGGCGGTGATCGCCACCAGCTCGGCATCTTGGTTGCCCGTAATCGACGCGGCATGAAACTGTCCCCAGGCACCAAAGCCGGCAAGGGCGAAACGAACGGGTGTGGCCATGGATCATCCTGAGAAACGTGGTGCGGAGCGGTGGTGTCGTTAGGTGCGTGGTGCGGTCGTCAGCGGTGTGACAGGATTGTCAACTCGCCGCGACTGCAGCTGGTTGAGCTTCGCGGTCGGCAGCCGCGGCAAGACATGCTCGGCAAACAGATCGCACTCTTCGAGATGCGGATAGCCGCTGAGGATGAACGCCCGCATGCCCATGTCGATGTAGCGGTTGAGTTTGGCGAGCACCTGATCGGGGTCGCCCACGATCGCACTGCCGCAGCCGCTGCGGGCCAGGCCCACGCCGCTCCAGAGATGATCCTCCAGCCAGAGGTCTCCGGCCGCCTCGCGGAGGGCATCCTGCCGCAGCACGCCGGCGCTCGCCGCATCCTGGCTTCGCCGTTTGATCTCTTCGCCGCGAGTCCGGTCGAGCCGTGAGATCAGCCGATCCGCGGCGGCCTGCGCCTCCGCTTCGGTCTCCCGCACAATCACATGGCTGCGAAAGCCGAAGTCGATCTGTCGGCCATAATCCGCCGCCTTCTGCGACATCGTGGCGATCGTCTCGGCCACGCGGTCTTCAGTTTCCGGCCACATCAAAAACACGTCGCAGTGTTTTGCGCAGAGATCTTGTGCGGCCGGTGAGATGCCGCCGAAGTAGAGCAGCGGGCCACCGTTTTGCTGATAACACTTCGCAGGCTCGGCCGTCGGCAGCGTGAAGTTGTAAAACTCGCCCTCCCAGGCAAACGGCCCGTCAGCAGCCCAGAGTCCCTGCAGGATCTGGATGATCTCGCTCGCCCGCTTGTAGCGAACCTCGTTGGACTCGCTAATCCCCGGCATGTTCGACGAGATGATGTTCAGGCAGAGCCGGCCTTCGAGGGCATGGTCCACGGTGCTGACCGCTCTCGCGAGCATCGGCGGCCAGACCTCTCCCATTCGCAGGGCCACCAGCAGGTTCATCTGCTGCGTCTGCGGACCCACGAGCCCGGCAAAGGCGAGGGCGTCTTGGCCGGCGATCCAGCCCGACGGCAGCAGGATGTTTTGGTAGCCCGCGGCATCGGCCCGCTTCGTGATCTCACCGCAGTGGGCATAGCTCGACCGCAGCCGCCCATCCGGCATGCCGAGAAACTCGTAGTCGTCGCTGCATAGCGCCGCAAACCAGGCCACCTCGCAGCATCGCTCGCTCGTCCGAATCGCCGGCGTGGTCATCGCTCCCCCTCGTGAAGCACAGAACCTACCGCGAGGGAATGGTGGGGGGCAAAGACGCCCCTTCAAATCGCCCGTTCAGAAGGCTCGTCTGCCCTGAGTCAACGGCGGCTGCCAGTTGCGGAAGGACGGTTCGCAGCGATATCGTTTTTGTATGAAACACCTCATCTTTCTTCGCTGTGTGCGTGCGTGCGTGCTGGCCTGCGTGGCTGTGGCTTTCGTTACAGGCGCCCTCGCGGGCCGTGATGCCTCCGCTGCTGATGCCCGGCTGGAGCCGCTGAAGGATCTCAACGGCTACTTTCCGTTTTCGCCGCCTGATTCGCAGGAGGCCTGGGAGACGCGGGCTGAGCAGGTCCGTCGTCGGGTGCTCGTGGCCGAAGGGCTCTGGCCGCCACCGACCAAGAACCCGCTCAACGCAGTGATCCACGGCACGATTGAGGTGTCCGACCCGATCGCTCCCGGCGGAGGCTACACCGTCTCCAAGGTCTATTTCGAGAGTCTGCCCGGCTTCTTCGTCACCGGCAATCTCTACAAGCCGATGAAGATCGAGGGGCAGGCACCGGGCGTGCTCTTCTCGCACGGCCACCACAAAGATGCCCGGCTGACGATCTTCCCCGAGGCCTCGGTTCGCCGTGAGATCGCCGAGGGGCAGGAGCGGTTTGAGCGGGGAGGCGTGAGCCTCTATCAGTCGATGTGTGTGCAGCTCGCCCGCATGGGATGCGTGGTCTGGCAATGGGACATGCTCGGCGACTCCGACTCGCAGCAGCTCTCCCGTGAGCTCGTCCACGGCTTCGCCAAGCAGCGGCCGGAGATGAACGATGAGACCCGCTTCGGCCTCTTCAGCCCGCAGGCGGAAAGCCGGCTGATCTCGGTGATGGGCCTGCAGACCTGGAACTCGGTCCGTTCGCTCGACTTCCTGCTTTCGCTCCCAGAAGTCGATCCCGATCGCGTGGCAATGACCGGCTCGAGTGGCGGTGGCACGCAGACGATGCTGCTGGCCGCCGTCGATGACCGGCTGGATCTCTCGTTCCCTGTCGTGATGGTGAGCACGTCGATGCAGGGAGGATGCACCTGCGAAAACGCGTCGCTGCTGCGGGTCGGCACTGGCAATGTGGAACTCGCCGCCCTCTACGCCCCGAAGCCTCAGGGCATGAACACGGCCGACGACTGGACCAAGGAACTCGCCACCAAAGGCTTTCCCGATCTCAAGAAGGTCTACGACCTCTACGACGCTGGCAATCAGGTGATGCTGCTGCGTGGCGAACACTTTCCACACAACTACAACGCCGTCACCCGCTCCGCCTTCCACACCTTCCTCAACAAGCAGTTTGGCCTCGGGTTCGTTGAGCCAGTTCTTGAGCACGACTACCAGCCGCTCAGCCCAGAGCAGCTGACCGTCTGGAACGACGAACATCCCGCGCCTCCAGCGGCTGACCCTGGCTTCGAACGAGAGCTCGTTGCCAACCTGGCAACTGACATCGAGAACCAGGTGCGGGAGGCTGCGAAGACTCCCGAGGGAGTCGCCGCCGTGCTGCGGCCCGGACTCGAAACCATCCTTAACCGTTCCTTCGCTGACGCGGGTCGTGTCAGCTGGGAGCTCGACGGCAAGGACCGTGAAGTTGGCGTGGTGCGGATGACTGGCGTCTTGGTCAATGAGACACACAACGAGGAGGTGCCCGTCGCCTGGCTCTATCCCAACGACTGGAACGGCAAGGTCGTGATCTGGCTCGACGACAACGGGCTCGACGCTGCCTCGATCACATCCACGGCTGCCCTCAAGCAGCTGCTCGATCAGGGCACAGCGGTGGTCGCAGCAGACCTCTCCCATGCCCGTGATACGGTGGCTGGCGACGACGATCAGCCCCGACAGCGAAAGGTGGAAAACCCCCGCGAGTTTGCCGGCTACACCTACGGCTACAACGACACCGCTGCCGTTCGCAGCGTGCATGATGTGCTCACGATCCTCTCCTTCCTCCGCAACACAAAGGTCGAAGGACATCCGGCGCCGTCGCAGATTGGCCTGGCTGGGTTTGGTGACGCGGCGGTCGTTGCGCTTGCTGCACGCGTGTCCGCCGGTGATGCCATCGATCGGACAGCCGTCGACACCGAGGGCTTCCGCTTTGCCAGCCTCCGCGACTGGCGACATCCGCTGTTTGTGCCAGGGCTTGTCCGCTACCTCGACGTGCCCGGCCTGATCGCCTCAGGCCAGGGCGATCTCTGGCTCGCTGGTGAAACAGCCGCCACGCTCCTGCCAGCGAGCAGCGAACAGGGCATCCTGATGCATAGCGGCAGCGATGCGACCTTGGCAGCAGCCACCGCCGCGTCGTGGATGGCTGCTCCCTGAGATACGCTTGCTCGCCTCCGCACGCACTCCCTCGAGACCGAAGCAGGAGACGCCGCCATGCCTCTCACGTTTGCCCGCATTTGCTGTCAGTGTTGCCTCGCGGCAACCATGCTCTTCGCTGCAGCATGTCAGCTCTGTGCAGACGACCAGAACGGTACCAGCCCACCACTCGGCCCGTCCCCCGACGACGTGCTGACGAGCTTTCAGCACGACCCAGCGGTGCGAGTCGAGCTGGCGGCTGCTGAGCCGGTCGTCGTTGACCCAGTGGCCCTCTGCTTTGACGAAGCCGGGAGGCTGTTTGTGGCCGAAATGGGTGACTATCCCGTTGGGCCTGGTGATGATCCGCAGGCCGTCTCGAGGATCAAGCTCCTCAGCGACACAGATGGTGATGGCCACTATGAGTCGGCTCAGGTGTTTGCCGACAACCTTTCATTTGTGACCGGTCTCACGCCCTGGCAGAACGGCCTCGTGGTGACGCTCGCCGGCGAGGTCTGCTGGCTTGCCGACACCGATGGCGATGGCCAGGCCGACACCCGCGAGAGCTGGTTCCAGGGCTTCACTGAGGAAAACACGCAGCTGCGGGCCAACCATCCCACGCTCGCGCCCGACGGCACTTTCTTTGTTGCCAACGGCCTGCGGGGCGGCGACGTGCTGGCCGTCGATCCACGCTGGCAGACCAAAGCCGACGCGCCGCCGGTCTCGATCCGCGGCCGCGACTTCCGCTTCGATCCCTTTGGCCGTCCACTCGCTGCAGGCTCAGGCAGCTTTGAAGCCGTGACGGGCAACGGCCAGTTTGGCCTTTCGGTCGACGACTTCGGCACACGCTTCTTCTGCAGCAACCGCAACCCCTGCGTGCAGGTGATGCTCGAAGACACCGACCTTCGTCGTAACCCGGCAGCGGCGATTGCCTCGGCTGTCCACGATGTCTCTCCTGCGGGCGAACAGTCGCGGATTTATCCGATCTCGAGCGGCTGGACGACGTCGAATCTCCATGCCGGACAGTTTAGCGCTGCCTGTGGCGTCACGATCTCGCGCGGCAACGGCCTGCCTGCCGCGTTTCACGGAAACGCCTTCACCTGCGACCCCACCGGCAACCTCGTGCACCGGCAGCAGATCGAGCGGGATGGCCTCGCTTTTCACACTCGGCCAGCGGAGAGCGAACGGGAGTTTCTCGCCTCCAGCCACACCTGGTTTCGCCCGGTGGCCCTCGCCGATGGCCCAGACGGCAGCCTGTATGTGATCGACATGGCCCGCGCGGTGATCGAGCATCCGCAGTTCATGCCTGATGAGCTCAAGACACGGCCCGATCTTCTCCACGGCCGCAACCGCGGCCGGCTCTGGCGGATCACCGCAGCCGGCGGCCCGCAGCAGGTAGCGGCCACACCGCTTCCCGCCACTGCCTCAACAGACGAGTTGGTGACCCTGCTCAGCCATGCCAACGGCTGGCACCGCGACACCGCCGCTCGCCTCCTGCTTGAACAGCCAACGGCGATGCCGGTCGAGCGGCTCCGCGAGATGGCGATCGATGGCCCAACACCCACAGCTCGTAGCCGCAGTCTGTGGCTGCTCGCAGCTGCCAAGCGAGCCAGTGCCAAGGATGCCCTGGATCACGTGTGCCTGACCGCGGCCCTCAATGACGACAGCCCACGGGTGCGGCAGGTGGCTGTGCGACTGGCCGAAACACTGCTGGCCACCGATGCCACGATCCGCCAGCAGGTTCTGGAGATGGCCGAGGATCCTGATGCCGGTGTTCGCGGGGAAGTGGCGATGCGACTGGCCACGATCGATGTCGCCTCCGCGTCTCCCACGATCGAAGACCGGGTCGTGGCAGCCCTGGCCACCATCCTGTCCCGCAGTCCAGCCGACCCATGGATCCGCGACAGCGTGTCCATCGCCTCTGCCGGCCGCGCCGCGACCGTGCTCAGCAAACTCCTTCCACAACTCGATACTGCTTCTCCCGAGGGAAATCAGACGCTCGCACGGTTGACGGAACTGGCAGCTGCGGACGCTGAGGCCGAGCAGCTTGCGGACGTGGCAGTCCAGATTGCCGAGACCGTTGATCGTGAGACTGATGCATGCCGAGCCTTCATCACCGGCCTTGGCAAAGGGCTCAGCCGACGGCGAGAGCGAATCGAGACAACGGCACCGCACTGGCCACCAGCGATGCAGACGGCTGTTGAGACGCTCGTCGAAAAGGCAGCTGATAGTGCTCGGGATGAACGTGTGGCCCCAGCGACGAGGGCTCAGGCAGTTACCTGCCTGTCGTACGCACCTGCCGGTCAGGCTGTGCCTGTGCTGGCCTCCTTGCTCGGTCCCGCAGCCCCGCAAAACATCCGGCTGGCGGCGATTTCCGCAGCACGATCGTTTGATGACGCCCGCCTCGATCCGCCACTGCTTGCCGACCTCGGCAGCCAGACACCTGCCGTGCACCGCGCGGTCGTCGAGTCACTCGCAGCCCGCACCCGGTCGGCAACACAGCTCCTTGAGCGTCTTGAATCTGGCGACCTGCCACCGATGCAGCTCTCCGATGCTCAGTGGAAGCGGCTGGCGTCTTGCGAAGACGGGGCAGCGGCCCGTGTTGCGGTCCTGCAAGCCGCGACAGCGCCAGAAGGCCGTCAGCAGGTGATCGCCCGCTACCAGGCAGCAGCCCGTATGGATGGTTCTTTCGACCGAGGCCGTGAGCTCTTTCGCTCGCAGTGCAGCAGCTGCCATCGCGTGGCGGAGATCGGCGTCAACGTCGGGCCTGACATTTCGGACTCCCGCGTGAAGCAGCCCGCCCAATACATCGCTGACATCCTCGACCCCAACCGTGCCGTCGATGCCAGCTTCTTCGGCTACACGCTGCTGACGACCGACGGTCGCTTGCTCACCGGCATCATCACCGCCGAGACCGGCTCATCCGTCACGTTCCGCCAGCCCGACGGCGTGACCGTCACCCTCCTCCGCGACGAGATCGACGAGCTGCGGTCCACCGGTCGGTCGCTGATGCCCGTAGGCCTCGAACAGACCATCAGCCCAGATCAGATGACCGACCTGATCACCTTCTTAAAGACCTGGCGGTACGCCTCGGGCGAGGTCACGCCTGGTCCGCAGGCAGCAGCCGGTACCAGCAACAGGACGTCAGCTCTGTAGAAAGGCTCTTCAATGCCCGCCTTCCCGTCGATCTCGCCTCTTGCGATCAGAAACTGTCTGCTGCTCGCTCTCTGCTCGATCAGCCTTGCCCCCACAGCCATCGCCAGTGAGCACACCTTCTCGCTGACTGTCATTGACGACGCCACCGCGGCCCCAGTTCCCTGCCGGGTGTCGCTCACTGATGCCGAAGGCCGCTCGATCCCTCTGACGACTCATGAGCCCAGTGCTGCCGTCTCCTACGACGTGACCAACTGGATCAATCCCCAGTCGATTGAGCAGCACACCACACTCGCTACCTTTCCAGCGACTGCGAGGCTCGAGCCAGGCGAGTATCGACTGCGGGTGAGCCGCGGGCAGGCCTGGCTTGCTCACGATCAGCCGTTCACCGTGATCAACACCGACGTCGAACTCACCGTCCGGCTCACACAGTTTGTCGATCCCGCCTCCCGCGGATGGTATTCCGGCGACACGCATCTCCATCGCACGATTGATGAACTGCGGACCGTGATTCAAGCCGAAGACCTGAACGTCGCCCTACCGTTGACCTACTGGGTCACCCAGTCGGCCACGCCGCCGGCGTCAGGCGACAAGAACCAGGAGTCCATCCCACCGGCAGAGCTGATCGAAGTCGATCCCACCCATGTGATCTGGCCTCGCTCCACGGAATACGAAATCTTCACCGTCGGCGACACACGGCACACGCTCGGAGCCCTGTTTGTGCTCGGCCATCGCGAGCCGCTGCAGCAGACCGTGCCGCCCTGGACCCCGCTGATCGAGCATGTGCGAACCGCTGAGCCTCAGGCAGCCTTCGACACCGACAAGCTCGACTGGCCGTTTGCCATGCTGCTGCCGGCGATCGCCCCCGGGGCACTGGTGGAGCTCGCCAACAATCATCTCTGGGAAACCGACTTCGCCTTCCGCCAGTGGAACTCCGAAGCGCCGCCCTTCCTGCGACCACCCTTCGGTGGCAAGAGTGGCGGCGAGCGAGCCTGGCTCGACTACACCCTCGGCATGTACTACACGCTGCTCGACTGCGGCCTCCGGCTGCCACCATCGGCCGGCACTGCCAGCGGTGTGCATCCGGTGCCTGCGGGGTTTGGGCGTGTCTACGTACACTGCCCGGACGGTTTCAGCTACGAGCGATGGCTTGCCGGCCTCAAGGCTGGCCGCTCAGTGGTCTCCACCGGCCCCTTCCTGACGGCCACCGTCGACGGCCAGGATCCCGGCCATGTGTTTTCCCTGCCGAGGCCTGACACACATGCTGCAGACAAGAGCTCAGCCTCGGCTATCGAACTCCCAGTGGCGATCGAACTGATCACCGCCACGCCAGCAGTCTTTGCCGAGCTGATCGTCAACGGCCGGCCTGATGTGCTCTTGCGTCCAGCCAACGAACCGCTGCCCGATGGTGGCTACCGCTCAACATTTCAGACAACGGCTCGCGTCGATCGCTCGGGCTGGATCGCGGTGCGATGCTTCGAAGATCGCGAGGGCGGCCGGATCCGCTTCGCCCACACGGCGCCGTGGTATGTGGAGGTCGACGAAGAGCCCGTACGCATTGCGGGTGAGAAGAAGCGGTATCTCGTCGATCGCATGACTGTCGAAATCGAGCGGAGTCGGGGTGTGGTCTCCGACGAAGCCCTGGAGGAGTATCAACAGGCCCTCGACTTCTACGAGCAGCTGCCTGAGCTTGACGACACCGATCAGGTGGCCCGCGCAGCCCGCCAGCTCGGCGACGGCCCGGAGCGGGAAGCCTGGTTGGAAAACATGCTCGTGCACCATCGGCTAACGATCGATGAACTGAGAAAGGCGACCGGACTCTCACTCAACGACGCCGCCACCCTCTGGCGGCGTTACAACCTGCCAGACGACCCCGATGCCACGCCTGCTGCCAATCGCAGCCCGCCACAGCCGATCCGCGTGCTCCCCTACCCCGGCGGCCGGCATCCCCGCCGTGGCTTTCTTGATGGGGCTCTTACTCCTCAACGAGACACCAAGGTCAGTATTTTCCCCCCTTGGCCTGAAGGCGGCTATGTGGTGGTTGATGTGCCCGAGGCGATCTTCTCCAACCTCGGCCTGACCTACCTCGCCCACACCCACATCCCCACGATCTGGGACGACCAGGGCGTCACCTTGGAGCCACTGGAGTGGCAGCAGAGCGACGATTCTCTCGCCTACACCCGCCGGCTCCCCAACGGCATCCGCTTCCGAGGCGAGGTCGCCCGCATGCCCGCCGACGATGGCTCCATCGGTATGCAGATCAGCCTCACCAATGGCACCGACGCGCCACTGACACAGCTGCGAGTGCAGGTCTGCACGATGCTCTCAGCGGCCGAAGGCTTTCACCACCAGCAGCCGCTCGAACAGCGGATCCGCGGGCCGTTGATCGCGGTCAAGTCGGTCGACCATGACCGCTGGATCATCACCGCCTGGGAGCCTCTACACCGCGTCTGGACCAACCCACCAGTGCCCTGCATCCACGCCGACCCGATCTTCCCCGACTGCCCCCCGGGTGAAACCGTCACCGTCCGTGGCCAACTCTGGTTCTACGAAGGCTCCGACATCGACACCTTCCTCGACACAATTTCATCCATGGAGTCTGCTGACAAACGGCAAACACCGTAATCTGCTCCTGGACTGACTCATCACCCCATGTCGTGGATCGCACTGACACTCACCTCAGCAGTCCTGCTGGGCATCTACGACATTGCCAAAAAGCAGTCGGTGCGAGGCAACGCCGTGCCGATCGTTCTGCTCTGCAATGTGGCCACGGCCGCGGCCATCTGGCTCATCCCCGTGGTGGTGGCTGGCCTGGCAAACATCGGCTGGGTGACACTGTCTGCCGACTGGCACAGCCAGCAGCTCATCTCGCTGAGCCTGAGGGAGCATGGGCTCGTGTTATTGAAATCAGTGCTGGTCGGCTGCTCCTGGACGACGGCGTTTTTCGCACTCAAGCATCTGCCGATCTCGATTGCGGCCCCGATTCGTGCCACGAGCCCTCTCTGGACCATTGCGCTGGCTGTGCTTGTGATGGGTGAGCGGCCGAGCGGACCACAGTGGCTGGGAATCGCGGTGGTGCTCACCGCCTTCGTGGCCTTCTCACTGGTGGGCGCCAAAGAAGGCATCCATTTCCATCGCGACCGCTGGGTGCTGCTGACGATCATCGCCACGCTCACCGGATCTGCCAGCGCGCTCTACGACAAGTTTCTGCTGCAGCAGGTGGCGATTCCTCCAGCCGCCTTGCAGGCCTGGTTTTCGGTCTACCTTGTGCCCGTCATGCTGCCGCTCGCCGTCCGCTGGTATGTCCGAGACCGCACGAGTGTGCCGTTTGAGTGGCGGCCGACAATCCCCCTGATCGCCATCTTCCTGCTGGCGGCGGACTTTACGTATTTCCACGCGCTCGCCGATCCCGAGGCCCTGGTGGCCATCATCTCCCCCATCCGCCGCACATCGATTGTGATCCCCTTTGCCTACGGGATCGTTCACCTCAGCGAAGCCAACTGGCGTCTCAAAGCCGCCTGCGTGGCCGCCACACTCGTTGGCGCGGTGCTGTTGAGCCTGACCGCCGCCTAGCCGTAGCGGCTCCGCATCGACCGGGAACGGCATGGCATCTGCCACGCCGACAACGATGCGACATCCCTCGCTGCTGTTCCTCACTCCGGCCGGCGGGAGTCGATCATGATCGTGACGGGCCCATCGTTGACGAGACCCACCTGCATATCGGCTGCAAACACGCCGGCTTGGGGCGGGCGGTCAAGTTCGGCTTCGATGCGTGTGAGGAAGCGTTCGTAGAGCGGGACGGCCTCATCTGGCTTTGCGGCGGCAAGAAAGCTCGGCCGGTTGCCTTTCTTGGTGCTCGCGTGCAGGGTGAACTGGCTGACGACGAGCACGTCGCCATCAATGTCCCGCACGCTGCGGTTCATCTTGCCCTCCTCGTCGGCAAAGATCCGCATGGAGACCGTCTTGGCGGCCAGCCAGTCGATGTCTCGGGCGGTGTCCCCTTCTTCCACGCCGGCCAGCACGAGCAGCCCCTGTCCAATCGCAGCGGTCTCGGCCCCATGAATCGTCACACTCGCTTGGCGAACCCGCTGAATCACTGCCCGCATCACACCTCCTTATGAGTGCTCGTGCGGGCTGCGGCCCCCAGTCTGATGAGCATCCTGGGAGTTCTCATCCCCACGCAGCCGCCTGCGAATCTCCGCCAGCCGCCCGGCGAGTTGACGCTCCAGCCCGCGATCCGTCGGCTCGTAATACTCTTTCTCAACACCCAGATAGTCTTGGGCCGCAATCGCATCGGGGGCATTGTGGGCGTAGGTGTAGCCCTCGCCTCGACCAAGCCGTTTCGCTCCGGAGTAGTGCTTGTCTTGCAGATGACGCGGCACCGGGATCGACTGCTTTTCACGGACATCCCGGCGAGCCGCTCCGATCGCGGTCGTGCAGGCGTTGCTCTTGGGCGCCAGCGCCAGATAGATCACCGCCTGCGAGAGCGTCAGCTGACACTCCGGCAGCCCCACAAACTGCGTGGCCTGCATCGCCGCAGTCGCCAGCATCAAAGCTCGCGGGTCGGCATTGCCGATGTCTTCACTGGCGAGGATCACCAGCCGACGGGCAAGAAACATCGGATCTTCTCCTCCCTCCAGCATGCGAGCAAGCCAATAGAGCCCCGCATCGACGTCGCTGCCACGGATGCTCTTGATCAGGGCGCTGGCACAGTCGTAGTGGGTGTCACCGGCGTCATAGACCATTGCCTTTCGCTGCACGCTTTCGCGAGCCAGGTCCAGCGTGAAGATCAGCGGCCGCTCCTTCGTGGAGAGCACGCCCACCTCCAAGCCGCCGAGTGCTCGCCGTGCATCGCCATCGCAGGTCTCCACTAAAAACGCGAGCGCGTCTTCCTGCAGTTCGACCTGCTCATTGCCAAAGCCATGCTCACGACTGGCCACCGCTCGCCGCAACACCTCGGCGATCTCGGCAGCAGCGAGCGATTGAAGTTCAAAGATGCGGCTGCGGCTCACGAGGGCAGAGGTGAGAGCAAAAAATGGATTCTGGGTCGTTGCTCCCACCAGCGCGATCACGCCGCTCTCCACATCTGGCAGCAGCACATCCTGCTGGGCCTTGTTGAAGCGATGGATCTCATCGATGAACAGACAGGTCTTCTGTCCGTCGTCCTCCAGCCGTCGCCGAGCACCCTCAAGGACCTCGCGGAGTTCCTTCACACCTGAGGCCGTTGCCGAGAGTTCGACAAACCGACGACTCGTCTCAGTGGCAATGATCTCGGCAAGCGTCGTCTTACCGACACCCGGAGGACCATAAAGGATCACCGAACCGAGCCGGTCTGCCTCAATCAGCCGCCGAAGCAGCTTGCCCTCACCGACCACATGCTCTTGGCCCACGTACTCAGCGAGCCGACGCGGCCGCATGCGAGCTGCCAACGGCGCTGCCCGGGCAACATTTTTGGCACGTGACGCGGCAAACAGGTCGGCCATCAGACCCGCTCAAGCTTGGTCACGCGGCCAGTGGCCACCCACTCCGCCACAAAGATGTCACCCTCTTGTGTGAAGCATGCGTCATGCGGATGCACAAACTCACCATCACGCCACTGGTCTGGCTTGCTACGGAGATTCTCAACCTCGTTGAGTCGCTCAACCGCCCGACCAAGCTGCACAATCGGCCGATAGTCCTCATCGAGCAGCGTCACACAGGCCTTCAGTTCAGGCACCACCAGCAGGTTCTTCCAGGTGTCGATGTTGGCTGGCAAACCAAAGCCCGTGACGGTCTTCTCGTAACTGCCATCAAGCCCAAAGACCTGCAGGGTGTTGTGGGCGCGATCCGTGACCACGAGCTTCGGCTCGCGAGCAGAACCATCCGCCGCAGCACGGCGATCGATCCACAGGCCATGCGGCGTGGCGAAAGTGCCCTCCCCCTCACCCGGCCCGCCGAAGCAGCTCTGCCAGCGGGCAGCAGTGTCGTAGCGGTGAATGCGAAACGATCCGTAGCCATCAGCCAGGAAGAAGCCACCGCCGCCCACATCCGTGTCCTCAAGGAACGTGATGTTTGTCGGCAGAAAGCCCTGGCGATTCCAGGTAGGCGTGGTGGAGATGTCTTCCCCCTCGGCATACACGCCGGACTCCATCGGAGCCTTGCGATACCAGACGATCTCACCCGCCAGCGTCAGCTTGGCAAAGGCCTTCACACCCTGGTAGCCGCAAACGTAGAGAAACTCCTCATTGCCCTCGCGGCGGACCTCAATGCCGTGGCCGCCTCCCTGAAACTCACTACCAAAGGCCCGCACGAAGGTTCCTTCGGCATCAAACACAAAAATCGCAGGGTGATCCTTGAGGTCCTTCTGGCCTTCATGGATCACATACAGGTGACCACTGCTGTCGAGAGCGACATTGTGGGTGGTCTGCCAGGTGAAGCGGTCGGGCAGCTGTGGGAAGTGGTGCTTCACACGGAATGTGTGGTCGCCGTCGCCGAGAATCGTCTCGTTGGCAAAGCGACGCACCCGCGCTGCGGCAGGCCGTGCTGAAACGGCGGCTGCGGCTGCGGACAAGGCTGCCCCAGCAACAAACCGGCGCCGCGAATAGGCGGCTGAATCATGGCTTTCTGAACCGGGAGCAGACATCACAGTCTCCAAAGCAGGCAAGGATCCCAACACGGCCGGGATTGTAGCCTCCTGTCGAGACCGTCTGCCACGACTATGATGCCGCAGGTTCCACCGCGTCCGCTTGGCCATCAACCTATGGGATTTCGCAACCTCCGTGACTGCTGCCGCGGCCTGCAACAGGCAGGCGAACTCATCGAAATCGATCATCCGATCGATCCGCACCTGGAGATCGCCGAGGTCCAGCGGCGGCTCTTTCGGGCCGGCGGCCCAGCGGTGCTCTTCACCAAGCCGAAGGGCTCGGCCTTCCCGGTCTTGATCAATCTCTACGGCACGCAGTCGCGGATTGAGCGAATCTTTGCCGACAGCTTCGACCGCGTGAAGCGTCTTGTCGAACTGAAGGTCGACCCCTCGCAGGCAGCCCAGAAGCCATGGCGGTATTGGCGAGCGCCCCTTGATGCCCTCTCGATGCTCCCCAAGCGGGTCTCACGAGGGCCCGTGATGGCCCATTCGACCACAATCTCACAACTGCCCGGGGTTGTCAGCTGGCCAGGCGACGGAGGCCCATTTATTACCCTCCCAGCGGTCTACACCGAAGACCCAGATGCACCCAGCCCCAAACGGAGCAACCTGGGGATGTATCGGGTGCAGCTTGCGGGCAACAGCTACGAGAGAGACCGAGAGATCGGACTGCACTACCAGCTGCACCGTGGCATCGGCATCCATCATGCCGCTGCAATGCGGCGGGGTGAGCCGCTGAAGGTCGCGGTCTTTATCGGCGGCTCGCCGGCAATGGCTCCCTCAGCCGTGATGCCCCTGCCTGAGGGCCTGCCAGAACTGACATTTGCTGGCGTGCTGGCGGGCCATCGAATCCCCATGATTCGCAGGCCAGGCCGGCCGAGCATCTACGCGGACGCCGATTTTGTGATCGAGGGCACCGTCCTGCCGGGCGCCACCAAGCCTGAGGGCCCTTTTGGTGACCATCTGGGTTACTACGCGAGGCAGCACGACTTCCCACTGATGCGGGTCGACCATGTCTGGCACCGCGAGGGGGCCATCTGGCCAGTGACAGTGGTGGGCCGTCCTCCGCAGGAAGACACACTCTTTGGCTGGCTCGTCCACGAACTCACCGGACCGGTCATCCCCACAGTCTTACCTGGGGTAAAGAGCGTGCATGCGGTCGACGCCTCCGGGGTCCACCCGCTGCTACTGGCGGTGGGAAGCGAACGCTACCTGCCTTGGCGAACAAGTGATCGCCCCGCAGAGCTGCTCACCCAAGCCTCGGCCATCCTTGGCCAAGGGCAGCTTTCATTGGCGAAGTATCTCATGATCGTTGCGGAGGGGGATGCCCCTGGTATCGATGCCCACAACGTCGAAGAGATGTTTTCTCATCTGCTCAGCCGAGCAGACTGGCGGCGTGACTGCCACTTCCACACCGAGACCACGATCGACACACTCGACTACTCGGGAAGTGGACTCAACACCGGCAGCAAGCTGGTGGTCGCTGCCCGCGGACCGGCTGTTCGGGAACTCCCTCGGGAGCTCCCGTCGGGGATCGCTTTGCCCGATGGATTTGCAGAGCCCGCGGTCTGCCTTCCCGGCGTCGTCGCCATCCGCGGACCACAGATCGATCCAAGGCCGAGCCTGCATGTTGCGCCGGGTGAAGGAGACGCCGCGATCTGGAAGGCCTGTGCGACATCCCCTTGGTCAGCGGAGATCACGCGGCTCACCAAAGCGATTCACGCGTCACACCCACTCCGCAGCTGGCCGCTGATCGTTGTCGTTGATGATGCGGCATTCACTGCCGCATCGCTTGCCAACTTCCTGTGGGTGACCTTCACTCGCTCAAACCCTGCTGCCGATGTGCACGGCGTCGACGAGGCGATCCACCAGAAACACTGGGGCTGCCACGGGCCGTTGGTGATCGATGCGCGGCTCAAGCCACACCACGCCCCACCCGTTGAGGAAGATCCCGCTGTCACACATGCAGTCGACGAGCTCTGTCGAGCTGGACAGCCCCTCGCCACAATCCTCGGCTGAAGGTTCTCTGCAGAACTCCTCAGCCGCCCGCTGCATGGTTTCGCCGGCGTGGATCGGTGGTTCAGCCAGCCTGGATCGAAGCCACTCGCACGCGGGTCACCAGTTCACGGTGACCGGTCCGACGACGGTAGTTCTTGCGACGGCGGAACTTCTGCACGTAGATCTTGTCGCCCTGCTTCACGCCGAGCACCTCGGCCTTGACGCTCGCGCCCTCAACAACAGGCGTGCCGAGCGTCATCGCACCTTCCTTGTTCACCGCCAGCACGCGATCGAAAACGATCTCCTCGCCAGCGGGAACATGCCGGAAAGCAACCTCGAGTTCCTGGCCTTCACGCACGGTGAACTGCCGTCCGCTGTCGGCAACAACAGCGTAGAGCTGTGCGGATTCAGCCATCGTAGCAGCGGAGTCAGACGCGGAGTCAGCCATCGAAGTCACTCACAGGAGTCGGAAACGGGGTGTGGAAACCGAGAGCCCCGAAGATTAGCCCAAAAAATGTTTCGAAGAAAGGGGGGGCAGAGCCTTTCCCAAGAAAAAAACAGCGGCCTTCACGGCGAAAACAGGCTCTTTCTAGGAATCGGGGTCAGGGAAACCGTACCACCTTTCCCTTCTCATCGGCCGCCTCAAAGACAAGATGCTCCGGCGAAACGCTCTCCCGGCCGAGAACATGCAGCTCAATATGGCTGGAATCCTCGAACTGGGCATTTCTCGCCGTTTACGGTTGTTGATCCAGGTGCTGACCTCTTCATGAACCGTCACCGTCAGCTTCACGATGTCGTTCCGCATCGCTGCCAGGCCCAGCAGCCGCATAACCTCAATCGACATACTCTCCGCCGTTTTGACCATCCCCGTGCCGTCGCAGGTGGGACAATCGCGGAAGATGCTCTTTCGCAGCGACGGACGAATCCGCTGTCGGGTCATCTCGATCAGGCCAAACGGACTCGTCCGCAACACCTTCGTCCGAGCCCGATCGCGTTTCATCGCATCGTGCAATGCTTTTTCGACACCGCGACGATACTTTTCTCGACGCATGTCGATGAAGTCGTTCACGATCACGCCACCAAGATCCCGCAGCCGCAGCTGCCGAGCGATCTCCTTCGCCGCGATCAGGTTCATCTGGTAGGCGTTTTCTTCAGCCGTCTTCTCCGTTCGGAAGCTGCCTGAGTTGACATCGATGGCGACCAGTGCTTCGGTCTGATCGATCACGATCGAGCCGCCACCCTTGAGCGGCACCTTCCGCTGATGGATCCGGCTGATCTCATCCTCAAGTCCATAGCGGTGAAACAGCGGTTCGGAGCCGTCGTAATACTGCAGCCGCGAGGCGTACCGCGGCATCACCAGCTCGAGGAACTCCCGTGCCCGTTCGTAGGCTGCCTGATCGTCAATCAGAATCCGCCCCACATCCTCCGTGAACATGTCACGGATGGTGCGGATGATCATGTCGCTTTCCTGATAGATATCGACCGGAGCTGGATACTTCCGCATCCGCCGGACGATGCTCTTCCACAGTCGCAGCAGGTAGGCCATATCGCGGGCCATTTCCTGCTTGGTCCGAGTCGTGCCAGCGGTCCGCACCACAAAGCCCACGCCCTTGGGAGGCTGCAGGTCGACCATGATGTCCCGAAGCAGGCGACGACTCCGCTCATCGTCAATCTTCTTGGAGATTCCCACTCGGCCCAGCGGCGGCATCAGCACGAGATACCGGCCAGGAATCGAGATGTACGTTGAGAGGGTTGGCCCCTTGGTCCCGAACCCCTCCTTGATCACCTGTACGAGCACCTCGTCACCACGCCGCAGGACATCCTGGATCGGTGGCTTGACCCGCGGACGGTCTCCAAACCGCACGCGACGTTTCGCCGCCGCAGCCTTGCTCGCAGTCGCGGTGGCCGCGTCGTCCCCCCCCGCAGCCGCCTCCTTGCCAGGAGCGACCGGCTCTGGCAGATCGAACGCCTTGTCAGGATCGATGCCACCTTGGCGGTAATACTGCGGCTCCACATCACTGATGTGCAGGAAGCCGTTCCGCCCGA
>Ga0181607_10001887_pt1 | contig 18683 bp, 19 predicted proteins | sample 041ome_9_FD_132420 | JGI IMG/M metagenome (GOLD analysis project Ga0181607, IMG submission 132420) | Coastal salt marsh microbial communities from the Groves Creek Marsh, Skidaway Island, Georgia - 041413US metaG (megahit assembly) | ecosystem: Environmental > Aquatic > Marine > Intertidal zone...
AAAGCGCAATGCCGGAAACCACGGCACCAAACGCCAATACATAGAGCGGCCAAAGCATGACAGGAGGCGATTCATGCACATGCGCCATGACTTTCTCATCGGCGCGCGGTTGGCCGTGGAATGTCATGAACAGCAGGCGCCATGAATAGAAGGCGGTCATACAAGCGGCCGCGATCCCGAAGATGAACGCGAGCATTCCAGGCACAGATCCAGCGGCATATGCGACCTCCAAGATCATATCCTTGGAGTAGAAACCCGCGAAACCGACCACGGCAGGGATACCAACGCCCGCGAGCGCCAAACTGCCAATCCACATCAAAATATAGGTCTGTTTGATGTGGCCGCGAATGCCGCCCATGTTCCGCATGTCCTGCTCATCAGACATGGCGTGGATCACAGAACCAGCGCCAAGGAACAGGAGTGCTTTGAAGAACGCGTGTGTTGTTAGATGGAACATGGCGGCGGGATAGGCGGAAAGGCCAACCGCGAAGAACATGTAACCAAGCTGCGAACAGGTGGAATACGCGATAACGCGCTTGATATCGAACTGTGTCAGACCGACCGTTGCCGCGAAGAACGCCGTGAAGGCACCGATCATCGTAACAAACGCCATCACGTTGGGCGCGTACTCAAAAATCGGTGAAAGGCGGCACACCATGAAGACGCCTGCCGTGACCATCGTCGCTGCATGGATCAATGCTGAGACCGGCGTTGGACCTTCCATCGCGTCCGGCAGCCAGGTGTGTAGACCTAGCTGGGCCGATTTCCCCATAGCACCGATGAACAGCAGCAAACAGAGAATTTCAAGTGCGGGTAGGTCCATTCCCAGGAACTGCAGCCGGGCTTCAGTGTACTGCGGTACTGCGCTGAATATTGAACCGAAAGAAACCGTTTCAAACAGCAAGAAGATACCGAAAATACCGAGCGCAAAACCAAAGTCCCCGACACGGTTGACGATAAACGCTTTCATCGCTGCTGCGTTCGCTGCCGGGCGGTCAAACCAGAAACCGATCAACAGGTAAGAACAGACACCAACACCTTCCCAGCCAAAGAACATCTGCACCAGATTGTCAGCTGTGACCAACATCAACATGGAGAATGTGAACAGCGAGAGATACGCCATGAAGCGCGGCTTCGAATGGTCGTGGCTCATATAGCCGATGGAATACACATGCACACAGGCCGAAACGATTGTGACAACGCACATCATAACGACCGAGAGCGTATCAAAGCGCAGGATCCACGCGGCGTCGAAATTGCCACTTTCAATCCAGCGGAACAGAACGGCTCTATCCGGGTTATGGCCAAGCGCCACATCAATGAATGCGACGATGGAAATGATGGCCGCCAGGATCAACCCGCCACTGGTGACAATCTGTGCGCCTCGGTCCCCCAGGCGACGATTACCAAATCCGGCGGCAAGCGCGCCAATCAGCGGCAGGAATACAGCGAGCGAGTAAAGGGCTTTCATCGGATCAATTAGCCCTTCATCATGCTGACGTCTTCGACCGCGATGGAGCCGCGGTTACGGAAGTAGACGACTAAGATCGCGAGGCCGATGGCGGCTTCCGCCGCGGCAACGGTCAAGATGAACATAGCGAAGGCCTGCCCCGCCAGATCGCCATTGAATGACGAAAACGCCACGAGATTGATGTTCACCGCCAGCAGCATCAATTCAATCGACATTAAGATGACAATCACATTCCGGCGGTTCAGGAAAATCCCGAAAATGCCGAGCGTGAACAGGATCGCCGCAACGCCCAGGTAATGTCCGAGCCCGATAATCATTGTGCGCCCCCGCCCAGCGGTACTTTCACGACCTCGACTGCATCGTCCGGCGTACGCGCCAATTGGTCTGCAATCGTCTGCTTACGCACGCCTGGTCGGCTGCGGAGGGTCAGTACAATCGCGCCAATCATGGCGACCAGCAGAACGAGACCGGCGATTTGGAAGAGGATGAAATAGTTCGTGTACATGATCTGCCCGAGCGCACGCGTATTCTCGACCACCTCATGCGGTGGTGTTGGCAACGCGCCGCCGATAACCGCACCTTCGCCAAGCGTCATCCCGCCAACAACAACGAACAGCTCAGCGAGTAGAGCAGCGCCCACCAATCCACCAACAACAAGATAGCGTGCCGCACCTGCGCGAAGTTCCTGGAAATTCACATCCAACATCATCACGACAAACAGGAACAGCACCGCGACCGCGCCCACATAAACAACGACCAGCGCCATTGCCAGAAATTCAGCGCCTAGCAGCACGAAAAGCCCGGCAGCGTTGAAGAATGCCAGGATCAGGAACAACACCGCATGAACGGGGTTGCGCGCGGTCACTACCATAGCGCCAGCCACCACGGCGACCGTGGCAAACAGGTAGAAACATAATGCGGCGACAGTCATCCAGATCCCCCCTTTGGGCGCACAGCAAGCGCGTCCTTCAGGCTTATCAGCGGTACGGCGCGTCTTGCGCCAGGTTCTTGGCAATGGCGGTTTCCCACCGATCGCCGTTATCCAGAAGCTTCTGCTTATTGTACATCAGCTCTTCGCGGGTTTCGGTCGCGAATTCGAAATTCGGGCCTTCGACGATGGCATCCACCGGGCAGGCTTCTTGGCAGAAACCGCAATAGATGCATTTCGTCATGTCGATATCGTAGCGGGTCGTGCGGCGGCTGCCGTCTTCCCTTGGCTCGGCCTCAATCGTAATGGCCTGGGCCGGGCAGATCGCTTCACACAGCTTACAGGCGATGCAGCGTTCTTCGCCGTTCGGATAGCGGCGCAGCGCGTGTTCGCCACGGAAGCGCGGGCTTAACGGGCCTTTTTGGTACGGGTAGTTCAGCGTGACTTTGCGCTTGAACATATATTTGAACGTAAGCGCCATGCCGGAAACCAGTTCCGCCAGGAGAAAGCTTCGGGCCGCGCGATCAATAAACGCCATGGTCTTTGGTCCTCTCCCTACGATCTAATGTTTCGGCAGCCAGTCAAACATGACCAGCGCACCAGCGGTGAGAGCGACCCAAAGCAGCGAGAATGGCAAGAATACTTTCCAGCCAAGCCGCATCAATTGGTCGTAACGATAACGCGGGAACGTTGCACGCACCCACAAGAAGCAGAACAGGATGAATGCCGTTTTAGCCGCAAACCAGAAGACGCCCGGGATCCAGTTGAACGGCGCGATGTCAATGATCGGCAACCAACCGCCCAGGAAGAGCGTCACAGTCATGCCGCTCATCAGGATCATGTTGGCATATTCGCCAAGGAAGAACAGCGCGAATGTCATCGCTGAATATTCAACGTTATAGCCGGAAACAAGCTCCGCTTCCGCTTCTGGCAAATCGAACGGCGCGCGGTTGGTTTCCGCCAGCGCCGATACGAAGAAGATCACAAACATCGGGAATAGTGGGATGCAGTACCAAAGGCCTTTTTGTGCCAGCACAATGTCCGTCAGGTTCAGTGACCCAACGCACAGCAGCACCGTGATGATCACAAAACCGATGGAGACTTCATAAGACACCATCTGCGCGGCAGAGCGCAGTGCGCCCAAAAACGGATAGCGCGAGTTGGAGGCCCAGCCTGCGATAATGATGCCGTAAACGCCAAGGGATGAGATCGCAAAGAGATACAACACACCGACATTAATGTTCGCGACCGCCCAGCCTTCATCAACCGGAATCACCGCCCAAGCGACGAACGCCAGGATGAACGTTAGGATCGGCGCCATGATGAACAGCGCTGCGTTAGCCCCAGCCGGAATAATGGTTTCTTTGGTCAGCAGCTTCAGGCCGTCAGCAATCGGCTGCAGCAACCCAAACGGTCCGACCACATTTGGGCCGCGCCGCAATTGCATGGACGCAATAACTTTACGTTCCGCCAGCGTGAGATAGGCGACAGCGCCCATCAGCGGCAAAACTGTCGCCAGAATATGCGCGACGATGATGATCGTCGGCCAAGCGTATACGCTCCAGAAGCTATCCATGGGCTTCGGCCTGCTTTTCAGCGGCAGCCCCGAATTCGGCGGTACATTTCGCCATAGTCGGGCTTGCGCGGGAGATTGGGTCAGTCATGTAGAAGTTCTGCACGGAGCTAACGAAGGGAGCGAACTCTAGTGCGCCTTCTAAGCCAAACGCGCCCCATTCGCCAGGGGCCTGGGCGTCCAAATCACCAAGGACAGGACATGCGGCTTCCATTGCTTCCCGAAGACCGCGGAGATCATTATATGGCAGCGTTGCATCCATAGCGCCGGAAAGTGCGCGGAGGATCGACCAGTCTTCACGGCCATCACCCGGCGGGAACACGGCGCGTTGGCTGCGTTGCGCCCGGCCTTCCATATTCACATAGGTACCGCTTTTTTCAGGATATGCCGCACCTGGCAGAATGACATCCGCCGCATGAGCGCCGGCATCACCAAGGGCACCCTGATAAATTACGAATGCGTTCTGGAGCCGGCTGGCGTCAAATTCATCAGCGCCGAGAAGGTAGACCGTTTCGATGTCACCCGATTCGGCATCAGCCAAAATGGCCTCAACGTCCTTGCCGTCCTCGCCCGGCACGAAGCCAAGATCCAGGCCGCCAACCCGGCTTGCAGCCGTGTGCAGAACGCCAAAACCGTTCCAATCATCGTTGACTGTGCTCAGCGCGCGGGCTTTCGCCAGGACTGCGGCACCATCGGCTCGCGCCAAAGCACCTACGCCCACCAGCACCATCGGGCGCTCAGCACCTTCAATGAAATCTGCTGCTTTATCCAAACCATCCGGACCATCGCCTAGATGTTCAGTCTTGTAGGTTTGTTCACCAACCTGCCCGATCACGCCAACCTTGAAGCCGCCCTGCAGCCAACGTTTGCGAATACGCGCGTTAAAGACCGCAGCTTCAACGCGCGGGTCAGCACCGATCAGCAGCAGTCGGTCAGCTTCTTCAACACCAGCGAGGCCAGCATTCAGGATGTATGCACCGCGCGGGGCTGAGCCTGCAATCTTCATGCCGTCCTGCCGGCAATCAAGATGCGCGCCTTCGAACAAGGATTTGGCTGCAAACATGGTTTCGCAGTCCGTCTGATCACCAGCGATGACGGCCAATTTGCCTGGCTCTGTTGCTTTGATCTTATCGGCGACAACACGCAGGGCTGCATCCCAATTGCTTGCCTTCAGCTTGCCATCAGCGCCGCGTACATAGGGTTTGTCGAGGCGCTGGCGTTTTAGGCCATCAATCGCAAAACGGGACTTATCGGACAGCCATTCTTCGTTGACGTCCTCATGTAGGCGCGGCAACACGCGGAGCACTTCCGGCCCGCGCGCATCAATGCGGATGTTGGTACCAACGGCATCCATCACATCAATGCCTTCGGTCTTCTGCAGCTCCCAAGGGCGCGCGACAAAGGCATATGGCTTTGAGGTCAATGCGCCAACGGGGCACAAGTCAATGATATTGCCGGAGAGTTCAGACGCAATGCCCGCTTCCAGCGTAGAGATTTCCATATGTTCGCCACGGCCAAGTGCGCCAATGGCCGGCACACCTGCAATCTCGTCCATAAAGCGGACACAGCGGGTGCAATGGATGCACCGGGTCATGATTGTTTGGACCAAGGGGCCCATATATTTGTCGACAACGGCGCGCTTATTTTCTTCAAAGCGGCTGCCAGATACGCCGTAACCCATGGCTTGGTCTTGCAGATCACACTCACCGCCCTGATCGCAGATCGGGCAATCCAGCGGGTGGTTGATCAGCAGCATTTCCATCACGCCTTTGCGGGCATGCTGGACCATGGGCGAGTCTGTGAAGACTTCCATGTTTTCGCCTGCCGGCATCGCGCAAGACGCCGCCGGCTTCGGCGGGCCGGGCTTAATTTCGACCAGGCACATCCGGCAATTGCCAGCGATGGACAGGCGGTCGTGATAACAGAAACGTGGGATTTCTTTGCCCGCTTCCTCACAGGCCTGCAGCACTGTGGCGCCAGCAGGAACCTCGACTTCTACGCCGTCAACTTTAAGCTTTGGCATCGCCCGTTCCCCCTACGCCGCCGCCTGCTGGCGCGCGAGAATACGTTTCTCAAGCTCCGGCCGAAAATGGCGCAATAGGCCCTGGATCGGCCAGGAACCACCATCGCCATGGGCGCAGATTGTGTGGCCTTCGATTTCTTTGGTGACCTGATGGAGCATATCAATCTCCTCCATCCGGGCATCGCCCGTCACCATGCGGTTCATTACGCGATTGACCCAGCCGAAGCCTTCACGGCACGGCGTACACTGGCCGCAGCTCTCATGCATGTAGAAATATGAAAGGCGCGCGATGGCTTTCACCACATCCGTGGACTTATCCATAACGATGACGGCCGCAGTGCCAAGCCCACTCTGGACGTCTTTCAGGGCATCAAAGTCCATCAAAACGTCGTCGCAAATGTCTTTAGGCAGAATTGGTGTGGATGACCCGCCAGGAATGACTGCCAGCAGATTATCCCATCCGCCGCGCACGCCGCCTGCATGCTTCTCGATCAGCTCCCGCAACGGAATGCTCATCGCTTCTTCGACATTGCATGGGGTGTTCACGTGGCCGGAGATGCAGAACACCTTGGTGCCCGCGTTATTCTCACGGCCAAAGCTGGAGAACCATGTCGCACCCCGGCGCAAAATCGTCGGCGCGGCTGCAATCGTCTCAACGTTGTTCACGGTGGTCGGGCGGCCATACAGGCCAGCCATAGCAGGGAATGGCGGTTTCAAGCGTGGTTGGCCCTTCTTACCTTCCAGGCTTTCGATCAGCGCCGTTTCTTCACCACAAATATAGGCACCAGCGCCCCGATGGAGATACAGGTCGAAGTCATATCCGGTGCCGCAGGCATTCTTGCCGATCAGTCCAGCGTCATAGGCTTCCGCGATGGCCGCATCGACGACTTCCGCTTCGTTGTGGAATTCGCCGCGGATGTAGATATATCCAGCGGTAGCCCCCATGGCGACGCCTGCGATCAAGCAGCCTTCGACGAGCTTATGGGGATCATTCCGCATCATGTCGCGGTCTTTGCAGGTGCCGGGCTCGCCCTCATCCGCATTGACGACGAGGTAACGCGGCAGGCCATCGTCATTCTTCGGCATGAATGACCATTTAAGGCCGGTCGGAAAACCAGCACCACCACGGCCACGCAGGCCAGACGCTTTCATTTCATCCACGATCCAATCACGGCCCTTCAGGATAATATCCTTCGTGCCATCCCAATCACCGCGCTTTTTGGCGGCACTGAGGTTCCACGGCTGCTCGCCGTAGAGGTTCGTGAAGATGCGGTCTTCAGCTTTGAGCATGGACTGGCCTCTGCTTCCGGTTCACGCTTTGGCGGGCTCGGAACCACGGCGGCCGTTTTGCGGCCCGTGTTCCGGCGTCTCGCCTTTAGCGAAGGCTTCCAGGATGCGCGTCGTCGATGCGGCATCCAGGTCCTCATAATAATCATCGTCGATTTGGATCATCGGCGCGTTCACACATGCGCCGAGGCACTCGACCTCATGCAGGGAAAACTTGCCGTCCTCGGTCACTTGGCCAAAGCCGATGCCGAGATGATCTTTGCAGGCCTTCACGACATCATCAGAGCCGCGCAGCCAGCAAGGCGTCGTCGTGCAGACCTGCACCTTGTGCTGCCCCTTAGGGGCCAGGAAGTACATCGTATAGAAGGTCGCAACTTCCCATACGCGGATGGACGGCATTTCCAGCCGGTCAGCGATCATTTCAATCGCTGCACGGGGAATCCAGCCGCCATGCTGGCGCTGCGCCAAATCAAGCAGTGGCATCACTGCAGATTGCTTCTTCGCGTCTGGGTATTTGGCGATAATGACGTTGGCGCGCGCATCATGTTCTGCATCGAAAGCAAACGCTTTCGGCTGCATTTTATCTGGCGCAATATCCAGGCCGCTCATCGATCGACCTCCCCGAAGACGATATCCATAGATCCGAGGATCGCGACGCTATCCGCAAGCATGTGGCCTTTGGAGCAAAATTCCATCGCCTGCAAATGCGCAAAGCCCGGTGCGCGAATTTTGCAGCGATATGGCTTATTGGTACCATCGGAGACCAAATACACAGCGAACTCACCTTTGGGCGCTTCAACAGCGGTGTAGGTCTCACCTTCAGGCACGTGGAAGCCTTCAGTATAAAGCTTAAAGTGATGAATCAGCGCTTCCATGGACCGCTTCATCTGCCCACGATCCGGCGGCGCAATCTTGCCGTCCTCGGTCATGACGGGGCCATCCGGCATCTGCTCGATGCATTGGCGGATAATTTTTAGGCTTTCAGCCATTTCCTCCACCCGGCAGACATAGCGATCATAGCAATCACCGTTTTTGCCGATGGGAACGTCAAACTCAACCTTGTCATAGGCGTCGTAAGGTTGGGCACGACGGAGATCGAAAGCGACGCCAGAGCCACGCAGCATCGGGCCCGTGAAGCCCCAATCCAGCGCTTCTTTCTCAGTCACGACGCCGATGCCAACGGTGCGCTGCTTAAAGATGCGGTTGCCATCCAGCAAAGACCGCATGTCATCCACAAACGCTGGAAACTGATCGCACCAGGCGAGGATATCTTCCAACATACCCGCCGGCACATCCTGATGGACGCCACCAGGACGGAAATAGGCTGCATGCAAGCGCGCGCCTGAAACACCTTCGTAGAATTCCATCAGCTTTTCGCGCTGCTCAAAGCCCCAGAGCATCGGCGTCATCGCGCCAACGTCCATCGCGAACGCCGTAATGTTCAGCAGGTGGTTCAGAATGCGGCTAATTTCAGCGAACAGCACACGCAGATATTGGCCCCGTGGCGGCGGCGCAATGCCCATCAGCTTTTCGACGCCAAGGGCATAGGCATGCTCTTGGCTCATCGGTGCCACGTAATCCAGGCGGTCGAAATATGGCAGCGCCTGAAGATAAGTTTTGTATTCGATCAGCTTTTCGGTGCCGCGATGCAGCAGGCCGATATGGCTGTCGATCCGCTCGACGATCTCGCCGTCGAGCTCCATCACCATGCGCAGCACGCCGTGGGCAGCAGGATGCTGCGGCCCAAAGTTGATGGTGTAATTCTTGATGTGGGCTTCGGCCATGGTCCTGCCTTAGTCCGCTTGATCTGCGGGGGCGTCTTCGGCTTTCTCATCACCCGGCAGATGGCGCTCTGCGCCTTCCCATGGGCTCAAGAAATCGAAGCTGCGAAATTCTTGGGTCAGCTTAACAGGTTCATAAATCACCCGTTTCTGCTCTTCGTCATACCGGACTTCAACATATCCCGTCATCGGGAAATCTTTACGGAGCGGATGGCCCTCAAAGCCATAGTCCGTCAGCAAGCGGCGAAGGTCGGGATGGTCGGAGAAGAAGACGCCGTACATATCCCAGACTTCGCGCTCAAACCAATTGGCAGTGGCGAACACGTCGGAGACAGTTGGGACAGTCGTATCTTCATCGGTGTTGATCTTGACGCGAACGCGATGATTTTGGCGCACGCTCAACAGATTATAAACAACCTCAAAACGCTCCGGACGATCCGGGAAATCGACGCCGCAGACATCCAGCAATATCTTGAAGTCACACGCACTATCGTCGCGCAGGAATGTCAGAACTTTGACAATGTCCTCGCGCCGCACAGTCAGCATCAGTTCGCCCAAGCGAATATTCTGCGCCTGGATAACGTCGCCCAGCTGTTCAGCGATATGTTCCGCCAGTTCTTGCACCGCTTAAGCCTCCCTGACCCGCTTCGAGCCTGTGATCAGATAGGTCATCAGCGCAAAATCGTGCCGGTGCGTTTGATTTTTTTCTGCAATTGCAGAATGCCGTACAACAGCGCCTCTGCCGTCGGCGGGCAGCCGGGCACATAAATGTCGACCGGAACGATCCGGTCACAGCCGCGGACGACGGAATAGCTATAATGGTAATAGCCACCACCATTGGCGCAGGAACCCATGGAGATCACCCAGCGCGGTTCCGCCATCTGGTCATAGACCTTGCGAAGTGCGGGAGCCATTTTATTGGTCAGTGTACCAGCAACGATCATCACATCTGACTGGCGCGGGCTTGGGCGGAATACAACGCCAAACCGGTCCAAGTCATAACGTGAGCAGGCCGTGTGCATCATTTCAACGGCGCAGCAGGCAAGGCCGAATGTCATCGGCCATAGCGAGCCGGACCGCGCCCAGTTCACCAGGCCATCAAGGTTGGCGACGACAAAGCCTTTGTCATCAAGCTCCCCGGTGACGCCCCTGATAATGGCGTCTTGTTCAGCGCCTGGGCCAAAGACGGGTCCCGATTGCGTGTCCATCACTCCCATTCGAGCGCGCCCTTTTTCCATTCGTAGATAAAGCCGATGGTCAGAATGCCGAGAAACGCCATCATCGACCAGAAACCGAATACGCCAATATCACCAAGCGCGACCGCCCAGGGAAATAAGAATGCGACTTCGAGGTCGAAAATGATGAACAGGATAGCGACCAGATAGAACCGCACGTCAAACTTGCCGCGGCTGTCAGAAAACGCTTCGAACCCGCACTCATAGGCGGAAACCTTTTCAGGATCCGGCTTCTGGCGCGCGATAATGAATGAGGCTGTCACAGCAGCCAACGCAATGCCGCCTGCGATCCCGAAGAAAATCAGGATCGGCAAATATTCGATCAGCAGGTTTTCCAACCCGGCCATGCTGGCCCCCCTGGCACTGGCGACTCACCCATGAGCTCGCCTCTAAACTGCGCCGCACTTTAGTCAGCGAACGCGCCATGTGCAATCGACGCTTTGCCACAGATTAAAACAATCTTTGTTCAGCGCCTTAGAAAACGGCTGAAGAGGCTGTTAGCCGGAGCACAAACCCAGCCTAAGCCATGCGCGCCCTTATGCAGCGCGCGCCAATCTGTCATTGTAGAAAGCAGCGTAAGCCCCAAGGATTCTTGAGAGATATGCCGGACACAAAACCCTCCGTCTATGAGAGCGGCGAATACCTGGATGCCAATCCTGATTGGCATATGGAGGATTCCGCCTGGAAGGCAGCCAATATCAGCGAGATGCTGAAACGCGAATCTGTGTCCTTTGAGACGGCAGTGGAAGTTGGGTGTGGTGCCGGGCTTATCTTGCAGGAACTGGCGGGCGATTTCCCTGAAAAACAATGGGCCGGGTTCGACATTTCGCCCGATGCAGAGCAGTTCTGGCAACGCTGGGCAGATGGCCCCGTCACGTATCAGCGGGAAGACTATCTAAGCACGAGCGAAGCCAATGATCTGGTCCTGCTGATCGATGTGTTTGAGCACGTGGACGACTATATTGGGTTTCTGCGACGCCTGTCCGGCCTTGGTAAAGCGTTCGTGTTTCACATTCCGCTTGATCTGAACGCGCAAGGCCTGATGCGCGGCAGCATGCTGAAAAGCAGGGCGCATGTCGGCCATCTGCACTATTTTAGCAAAGATACAGCCCTGGCGACCCTCCGTGACACTGGATATGAGATTAAGGCATGGCAGTTTACCGGCAGCTCACAACACGCCGGCCGGTCATCCAGGCCGCTTCGGACCCGCATTGCAAACCTGCCTCGACGGATGATGTTCCCCATAGCACCTGAAACGACGGCTCTGCTTATGGGCGGATACAGCCTGCTGGTTCTGGCGGAACCGACATCCCGCTGATTAAACGCCGGTCCGGTTAACGATTCATCCCCAGGCATGAATTGGCGGCACCGTTGACTCCTTCAGGCACAGCATTACGGTGACTTCATAGCTGTCGATCCCCGCCGGGAGAGAACGCGGATGGGCTGCAAGCCTGGAAGCGTCGCCGAAGGAGCAACCGCCCCGGAAACTCTCAGGCAAACGGACCGCGGGGTGAGGCTACTCTGGAAAGCGGGCGCGCACGATGCGCCCCACCGAAGATGCAATCTGTGCGCCGCCACCTTGGCTTGCGGAGAATCTTTCAGGTTCCAATGACAGAGGGGGTGGCAGGCTTGCCGGTATTCGCCGCAGGTCCGTCGCACTCTTGCGCATAGGGAACCGGACGATGAGCGACAGCGAAGACCTTCTGAAAACGCCGCTTTACGACCTCCATGTCCGCCATGGCGGCAAAATGGTTGGTTTCACGGGCTACAACATGCCTGTGCAATATGCCGATGGCATCATGGCGGAACACAAATGGTGCCGCGAACATGCGGGCCTCTTTGACGTATCCCACATGGGACAAGTCAAGTTATCCGGGGCCGACCCAGCGGCAGCACTTGAAACGCTTGTTCCGGGCGACATTCAAGGCCTTGGCATCAATCAGCAGCGCTACACCATGTTCACCAATGCCGGCGGCGGCGTGCTGGATGATCTGATGGTGTTGAACCGCGGCGACCATCTGATGCTGGTCGTCAATGCAGCCTGCAAACACCAAGATATCGCCCACCTGGAAGCCAGTTTGGACGGCGTTGAGGTAGAGTATTTCCCAGATCGTGCACTCCTGGCTTTGCAGGGTCCGGAAGCCGCCGCTGTGCTGACAAAGCATGCACCGGAAGTGGCGAACATCCCATTCATGTCCGCGATCGACATCACGCTTGCGGGCGCGCAGTGCCTCGCCACCCGGTCCGGCTATACCGGCGAGGATGGCTTTGAAATCGCCATGGCCAGTGACGCTGCAGAGGACGTTGCAAACTTGCTGCTAGCTGATGACGCGGTCCGGCCAATCGGCTTGGGCGCGCGCGATTCGCTTAGGCTCGAAGCTGGGCTCTGCCTCTATGGTCACGATTTGGATGAGACCACCTCCCCTGTCGAAGCAGGTCTCCGTTGGACAATTCCCAAGCATCGGCGCGAAAGCGGCGGATTCCTGGGCGCTGAGCGCATTCAACGAGAGCTGGCAGAAGGCCCATCGCGCCGCCGTGTCGGCATTAAGCCAGAGGGCCGGGTACTGGCGCGCGAAGGCGTTGAAATCGCCATTGATGGCGCGGTTGTCGGCACCGTCACCAGCGGTGGGTTTGGGCCAAGCTGCGACCATCCCGTTGTCATGGGTTACGTCGCAAAAGGCAAAACCGGCGACGCTGTAGACCTTATGGTGCGTGGCCAGGCCAGGCCCGCCCAGATCGTCAAAATGCCATTCCATCCACACCGGTATTACCGGGGCTAAAACCGTTTCCAGCGAAGGAGAGCCAAGCCATGGCCGATCTATATTACACCGAAGAACACGAATGGGTCCGCGTAGAGGGCGATATCGCTGAATGCGGCATCAGCAATTTCGCGCAGGAGCAATTGGGTGATGTGGTTTTTGTCGAGCTCCCGGAAGCGGGCCGTGAGGTCGCGCAAAATGATGAATGCGCTGTCGTCGAATCCGTGAAAGCGGCAAGCGACATCTACGCGCCCGTGTCCGGCGAAATCGTTGCCGCTAATGACACCTTGGAAGGCGATCCAGGCCTTGTGAACAGCAACGCCATGGATGACGGCTGGTTCTTCAAAATCAAACTGTCCGACCCAAGCGAGCTAGAAAACCTGATGGATACGGACGAATACACCGTGTTCTGCAAAGGCTGACCGGAACCTCCCCGCAGGCTTCCCCCCTCACCCTGATCCCTCTCCCCCCTGTGGAGGGCGAGGGGACCCTCATTAAAGCTTCCTCTTTTAGAACCCTCTCCCTCCACAGGGGGGAGAGGGCAGGGTGAGGGGGGAAGCTAGCGGCCAAGAAAAACCGACGCAACGAGAGACCTATCCCATGCGCTATCTCCCCCTGACTGACCATGACCGCAGCGACATGCTGGCGACCATAGGTGCCAAGGCCATCGAAGACCTGTTTTTCGATGTGCCGAATGCGGCGTTGCTGGATACGCCCGTTGATCTCCCCAAGGCCCAGGGGGAAATGGCGGTGGAGCGGGCACTGGGTCGTATAGCGGCAAAGAACGTGTCCGCCGGTTCCGTTCCAAGCTTCATTGGTGCAGGGGCCTATCGCCATCATGTTCCGGCGACCGTGGACTACTTGATCCAGCGCGGTGAATTCCTAACGGCCTACACGCCATATCAGCCAGAAATCGCCCAAGGCACGTTGCAGGTATTGTTTGAATTCCAAACCCAGGTGGCGTTGCTGCTCGGCATGGATGTCGCGAACGCCTCTATGTATGACGGCGCAACGTCTGCAGCAGAAGCGGCACTAATGGCGAACCGGGTTACACGCCGTGAAAGCATCATCGCATCCGGCAACCTGCACCCCCACTACCGGGATTCGATTGGCACCTTGGCCGAGCAGACAGGCTTCGGCTTTGATACCGGCGCGCCCTCCCCCACCGGGCCAGATATCGACGCATTGATCGCCAAGATCGACAAGACCACCAGTGCCGTGATTGTCCAATACCCGGATGCGTTCGGCCACATTACGGACCTGACACCACTTGCTGATGCCGCCCATGCTGCAGGCGCACTGATGATTGTCGCGACAACAGAAATCGCCTCCATGGGCGCACTGACGCCACCGGGCGAAATGGGCGCCGATATCGCTGTCGCGGAAGGCCAATCCTTCGGTAATCCGCTGAACTTCGGCGGTCCCCATGTCGGCCTATTCGCATGCCGGGAAAAACTGACACGGCAGATGCCGGGGCGTCTCTGTGGCGAAACGGTTGATGCGGAAGGCGTGCGGGGCTTTGTGCTGACGCTGTCAACGCGGGAACAGCACATTCGCCGCGCCAAAGCGACCAGCAATATCTGCACCAATTCAGGCCTCTGCGCGCTTGCGTTCTCGATCCATATGTCCTTGCTCGGCGAAGCAGGCGTGACTGGCCTTGCAGCATTGAACCATGCCCGTGCCAGCCAAGCGGCAGAACGACTAAACGCGATGGATGGCGTTGATGTCCTCACACCCGCTTTCTTCAACGAGTTCGCCGTGCGCCTGCCCAAACCCGCAGCGACGGTTGTTGAAGCCGCTGCCGCCAAGGATGTGTTGGCGGGCGTTCCAGCCTCAAGGCTTTGGCCGGGTGTTGATGGGCTGGAAAATGTCCTGCTCGTCGCCGTTACTGAAACAAATACCGACGAAGACCTAGACGCCCTCATAAGCGTACTTGGGGAGATTGCGTGATGATGAATAATGAAGGCCGCCCAACCCGCCCCGCCGCCGCTAATGATGCCAGCAGCGCGCCAGATACGTTCTCTGGCGCTCGCGCCCTGGAACAGCACGAGCCGCTGATCTTTGAGCGCAGCAATCCAGGCACCGTTGGCGTTGATCTGCCTGATGCGCCAGACGCACCAAGCCGCCTAGGCACACTCGCCCGCAAAGGCGCGCTTGGCCTACCGGAGCTTTCAGAGCCGCAGGTGGTGCGTCACTACACGCGCCTCAGCCGTATGAATTATGGCATCGATACGGGCCTCTTCCCGCTCGGCTCCTGCACCATGAAGCACAATCCGCGCCTGAATGAGCGCATGGCACGCCTACCCGGATTTGCAGACCTACATCCAATGCAGCCCGTCTCTACCGTGCAAGGGGCGTTGGAAGTGATGCAACAGGTCAAGCATTGGCTTTCGGTCCTGACAGGCATGCCTGCCGTTGCCCTCCCTCCCGGTGCGGGTGCCCATGGCGAGCTTTGCGGCATGATGGCAATCAAATCCGCTATTGAAGCACGCGGCGAGGGCGATCGACGCCGCCGTGTTCTAGCACCCGCCTCCGCGCACGGTACCAACCCGGCAACAGCAGCAATGCTTGGCTTCACCGTTGATGAAATCCCCGAAAACGAACGCGGCCGCGTCGACCTGAAGGCGTTTGAGGAAAAACTTGGGCCAGATGTCGCCGGGATCATGCTAACCAACCCAAACACCTGCGGCGTGTTTGAAACAGACATCAAAGCCATCGCGGACGCCATCCACGCCGCCGGTGGTTATTTCTACTGTGACGGTGCCAATTTCAACGCCATCGTCGGGCGCGTTCGCCCGGGCGATCTTGGCGTCGACGCCATGCACATCAACCTGCACAAAACCTTCTCCACCCCCCATGGCGGCGGTGGTCCGGGCTCCGGGCCGGTCGTGTTTTCAGAAGCCCTGGCACCTTTCGCACCGTTGCCTTGGGTCACGGGTGATGGGGATTCAGGCTATGACTTGAAGGAAGAAGCATCCGGCGATGCGGCTGAAAGCTTTGGCCGCATGAAAGGCTTCCACGGCCAGATGGGCATGTTCGTCCGCGCACTCGCTTACATGATGAGCCATGGATCAGACGGGCTGATGCAGGCTTCAGGCGACGCCGTGCTGTCCGCCAACTACCTGAAAGCGCGGCTAGAGGATGTTATGTCCGCACCCTATGGCGATGGCCCATGCATGCATGAAGCATTGTTCGATGACACGTTCTTGAATGGCACAGGCGTCACCACCCTGGACTTTGCGAAAGCGATGATCGACGAGGGCTATCATCCGATGACGATGTATTTCCCGCTGGTCGTCCATGGTGCGATGCTGATTGAACCAACGGAAAGCGAAAGCAAAGAAGCGCTCGACCGGTTTGCCGACACGCTACGCTTCCTGGCTGAACAGGCCAAAGCAGGCGATACGGAACGCTTCATCCAAGCCCCGCGCTACGCGCCGCGCCGCCGGTTGGACGAAACACAGGCAGCAAGGAAGCCGATCCTGCGCTGGAAGCCAGAAGCGGCAACGGCGGAGGCTGCAGAATAGGACTGCGACTGGGATTCCCGCAAACTTCCCCCCGTTGAAGGGCGAAGGTTCTAAAAGAAAGTAACGTGGCCTCTGTGAGGGTCCCCTCTCCTCCCAACGGGGGGAGAGGGATAAGGGTGAGGGGGAAGCCCGCCACCAAAACTAAACCCATCAATCAATCAGCTTCAACGCTGCCTGGTTAAACCCATCTGCGCGCTCATACATGGCCCAGTGCCCAGCATCCGCCACAACCTCAAAGCCAGAAAAGCCTTTGATACCACTTAGGAATTCGTGCCTATCAGCCAGGTATGGATAGGCCGTTGAATCAAACTCACCCCATATGCCGGAAATGGCGCAGTTCAGGGCTGGCAGTTTCTCCACCAATGACGGCAGGCGGCTGATCCAGCGGCTTTTGGTGACCGCGCGGGTGGTGTTCATTACCTGCATATGCAGGGCCACAGCGTCGATGGTTTCTGGGTCACGGACCATCAGCAGTTCAAGGTTACGGCGGGCAAGGCGACGGATCGCCAGCCCATCCATATCCCGGCGGAACGCAGCCAGCGGCAGGAATTCAGACCGGCGAAGCCCCATACCGCCTGCCCCCACCAGCGTGAAGCTGTGCAGCCTGTCGCCCAAGTGCGGTGCCGTATAGCCTCCGATGACAGAACCAAATGAGAAACCCATCAACCGGGCCTGTTCGCCATCTGGCAGAAGGCTGAGAATGCCTGCGGCGACATGCTTGCCAATATCATCGGGATCGCGCCGGTCCGGCGGCGGGTCACTATCTCCAAGGCCGGGGATATCACCTGCATATACAGTGAACTTCTCAGACAGCGCCTCGACATTACGGATCCAATGCACCCAGGAGCCATAGCCGCCATGGAGCATGAATAATGAAGGCTTTCCAGACCCATTCCGCCCATCGCCGCCCCAGCGTCGCCATGCCATAACGCCTTCTGGCAAGGGCGTGGTTAGCGCCTCACTTTTGTCGGCGACGCGCTGAATTGCGGCTTCGGCTTCTGCGGTCAGGGCGTCTCTTACGATGAAGCGTTCTTCTACGGCGGGCATGGGCTGTAAACGTCTCATTCCATTCGGGCGGTAATCCGGTAATATTGAACCTGAAATGCGATTAACGCCACCAGGATTTAGCCTATGTTTTATGATGACCCTCGCAATCACGGCCTCAAATTCAGCCCCTTCAAGGCGCTTGTCGCCCCGCGCCCCATCGCCTGGGTCTCCAGCCAGGACCCCGATGGCAACCTGAACTTGGCCCCCTACAGCTTCTTCAATGCCGTTGCTGATTCGCCGCCAATGATCATGTTCGCGCCGAATAACCCCCGCATGGGCGGCGGCAGGAAAGATACGCTCACGAACATTGAAGCCACCAACCAGTTCGTCGTGAACCTCTGTCAGGCGGACCTCATGCACCAGATGAACACATCATCTGCTCACGTAGACCCAAACGTGGATGAGTTTGAGTTGGCAGGCCTAACCCCAGCCCCCTCAACCAACGTGAAGCCACCGCGCATCAAAGAAGCCTTGGCAGCACTCGAGTGCGAATTCATGTTCCGCACGCGCCTGCCTTCCAGCCACCCCAAGGTCGAAAACAACGTCGTCTTCGGCAAGGTCGTCGGCGTCTATATCGACGATTCGATCATCGACGACGGCATGGTCCAAATGGACAAATACCGCCCCCTCGCCCGCCTCGGCTACATGGACTACACGATCGTAGAAAACGTCTTCGCCATCGACCGCCCAGACCATGATCTGGCGGATTACGATAAGTCGGGCAGGAAGTAGAGAGACTTTTGTTGGGAGTGGCAGAAATGTCTCGATCTCAAGAGCTTAATGATTATGTCACGAGTAGGCGACCGGCGGCGCTTTGCAATAGATGCATTGCTCGAGGGTTAGGGTGGTCGAATGACACTGCGCACCCGAATCAAATAGCGGCAGCTCTTGCCACAACATCGGATTTCAAGCGCGAAAACGGAGTGTGTTCGAGCTGCCACACCGAGAAGCTAGAGCGGATTGAGCGGCAATTGAATCATTAGGGATTCCGTTTGGCGTTATTTTGTGATTCATCATGAGGGCTGGTGAAGGAGGCCAGCCTGCATGGCCAA
>Ga0181607_10001893_pt1 | contig 18660 bp, 31 predicted proteins | sample 041ome_9_FD_132420 | JGI IMG/M metagenome (GOLD analysis project Ga0181607, IMG submission 132420) | Coastal salt marsh microbial communities from the Groves Creek Marsh, Skidaway Island, Georgia - 041413US metaG (megahit assembly) | ecosystem: Environmental > Aquatic > Marine > Intertidal zone...
CCCATAACAACAAAGCTTGCGCCGTCATCCAGCATGCGCTCCACCGTTTCAAGGTCGCGAATGCCACCGCCGACTTGAACAGGTACGTCGCCAGCCGCCTTAATGATGCTTTTCAATGCCGCATCGTTTCGTGGACGTCCGGCCACCGCCCCGTTGAGGTCCACCACATGAAGGCGCCGCGCGCCTTTCGCAATCCAACGAGCCGCCATTTCACCAGGGTCATTTGAAAAGACAGTAACGTCCGAGAGATCGCCCTGTCGGAGCCTGACACACTGACCGTCTTTAAGGTCGATGGCTGGAATAAGAAGAAGAGACATCGTGAGTGCGTAATTTAAAGCAAAACCCGTGATTGATGCGCGGCCCCGCTTAAGGCTTCCACTGCAAAAATTGTTGAAGAAGCTGAAGACCAGCCGCAGCGCTTTTCTCAGGATGGAACTGCGTAGCCACGATATTATCCCTGGCGACGGCGCAGGTAAAGGGTATTCCGTAGTCTGCCTCACCCAGGCGGTCTGAGGAAATGAAGGGTTCGGCATGGTAACTATGAACAAAATAGAACCAAGCAGAGTCGTTCACCGATGCTTGCTTCAGGCCTGCAAGCCCCTGGGTAACGGGGTGTGTGCGCAGAAATCGTACTCGGTTCCAGCCCATATGAGGTACCTTTAAGGGCTCTGCCTTGGCATCCACTGCACCGCGTTGCGCGTGAAACCGCACAACCTCGCCAGGTAGGACACCGAGGCCAGTGGTGGACTTCTCCTCGCTGCGTTCAAAAAGCATCTGCTCGCCAACACAGATCCCGAGAAAGGGCTTGGTCTTTACGCACTCGAGCAGGGCCTGCTTCAGACCTGAGGACTCAAGGCTGGCCATGCAGTCATTCATGGAGCCTTGGCCCGGGAAGATGACGCGCTCAGCCGTCACCAAGAGCTCAGGTGCAGAAACCCTTTGAACCTCTCCCTCGTTTCGTGCAAGTGCCTGCAAGGCCGCATGCACAGCTCTTTGGACGCTACGGACATTGCCCGAGCCGTAGTCAACAATGGCAATCATTTCGGACGCCGCGCGGGCCTAGAGCTTTCCCTTGGTGGAAGGAATGGCGTCATGAGGCAGTCGGGGGTCAAGCTCAACGGCCATGCGTAGCGCCCGAGCAAAGGCTTTAAAAAGGGTCTCGCATTGATGGTGGGCATTGTCGCCGCGTAGGTTGTCCAGATGCAGGGTGACCTGGGCATGATTCACGAAGCCCTGAAAAAACTCGTGAATAAGGTCGAGGTCGAACTGCCCAACAAACTGCCGTGTCCACTCGCAGTGAAACTCCAGGCCAGGGCGGCCTGAGAGGTCGACTACCACCCGAGACAGGGCCTCATCAAGAGGCACATAGGCATGCCCATAGCGGCGAACACCCTGCTTCGTGCCGATGGCCTTCGCAAAGGCTTGACCAATGGTGATGCCGATGTCTTCCACCGTGTGGTGGGCATCAATTTCGAGGTCGCCTTTGGCCTGAACCTGGAGGTCGATAAGGCCATGCCGAGCGATTTGATCGAGCATGTGGTCAAAAAAGGGGATGCCCGTATTAAGGTCTTTTTCGCCCGTTCCATCGAGATTTAGGCGCACTTGAATTTGGGTCTCGGCCGTATCACGGCGAAGTTCGGCGATTCGCATGGCGCAATGATACAGTTCGGCGCATGAATGCGTCAGACAATACGGGGCTCGACGGCCAGACAAAGGGCGGTGCGCCGGCCCCATCCAAGTTTTGGAGCCCTCTTGTTCACAGCCTTGCGCCTTATATACCCGGCGAGCAGGTCTCTGACGGTCGGCTGATCAAGCTCAACACCAACGAGAACCCCTACCCTCCTTCGGCATCCGTTTTTGCGGCTATCCAGGAGACCCTGGGTAGCGATGGTGAAAGGCTGCGCCTTTACCCAGACCCCGCAAGCCTAGGCTTACGACAGGCGGCGGCCGATCTTCACGGGCTCTCAGTTAATCAAGTGTTTGCGGGAAACGGCTCCGATGAGGTGCTTGCCTTTGTCTTTCAGACCCTACTGAACCAGCCAGCCAAGGGTCCGGTCCACTTTCCCGACATTAGCTATAGCTTCTACCCAAGTTACTGCAGGCTCTACGGGGTCGCGCACCAGACCCTTGCATTGAATGATGCGTTCGAGATCCCGCTTGATGCTCTTGACGAGGAGACGGCGGCCGTTATTTTCCCCAACCCGAATGCACCGACGGGTAAGGCCCTCGCACGGACACAGATTGAGTCGTTTCTTAGCAGCCACCCGGAGACCATGGTTGTGGTGGATGAGGCCTATGTGGACTTTGGAGCGGAGAGCTGCGTACCCCTTGTCAATGCCCACCCTAACCTTCTGGTTACGCAGTCGCTCTCAAAGTCCCGGGCCCTTGCGGGGATACGTGTGGGACTTGCCTTTGGTCATGCCAGCCTTATTGAAGCTTTGGTGCGCGCAAAGGACAGTTTCAATTCTTACCCCGTCGACAGGCTTGCCCAGGTAGCAGCCAGGGCAGCACTGGAAGACGAGGCTTGGCTCCGCCATAACGTTGAGAAGATTACCGCAAGTCGCGACTGGCTTACCAGCTCGTTGCAGCAGCTTGGCTTTCAGGTCCTGCCGTCAAAGGCCAATTTTGTTTTTGCCCGCTACCTGCAGACTGAGGGTGGGGCTAGAGAAGATCGTAAGGGCGCCGCTTTGTATCAGGCCCTTAAAGAAAACGGTGTGCTGGTACGGCAGTTCAACCGACCTCGAATTGAGGACTTCCTACGCATTACCGTAGGAAGTCCTTCGGAGGTCCAGGCTGTAGTTGAAACCCTCGGTCGCATTCTTAAGGCCTGAGAAGACTTTAAGAGGAGCGGTTTTTTTAGGCCTCGCTAGGTTCGCTGGCATCGGGACGGTCAACCAACTCCATGAGCGCCATCGGCGCACAGTCACCCGGACGAAAGCCCCACTTTAGAATTCGACAGTAGCCACCTGGGCGGCTGGCATAGCGTGGGCCGATTTCGTCAAACAGCTTTACAACCGAATCACGGTCGCGAAGGCGATTGAAGGCTAGCCTACGATTGGCCAAGGACGGGGTCTTGGCAATGGTGATTAAAGGCTCGACCACTTTACGCAGCTCTTTGGCCTTTGGCAGCGTGGTTTTAATGGCCTCATGCTGAATAAGTGCGTTAGCCATGTTACGGAACATGGCCGTTCGGTGGGCCGATGTCCGGTTGAGCTTTCGCAGTCCATGACGGTGACGCATAAAAGTTCTCCTAGAAGGTTTTTTAGCGGTCCATGCCTGCAGGCGGCCAGTTCTCGAGCTTCATGCCCAAGGTCAGGCCTCTGGATGCGAGGACTTCTTTAATTTCGTTGAGCGACTTACGCCCAAGGTTGGGCGTCTTAAGAAGCTCGTTTTCAGTGCGCTGAATAAGGTCGCCAATGTAATAAATGCTTTCGGCCTTCAGGCAGTTGGCTGAGCGAACAGTAAGCTCAAGGTCGTCCACCGGGCGCATAAGCATGGGGTCCACCTGAGAAGCCCGTCCGGCCTCGGTTGCGGGCTCGGCTCCCTCAAGTGCGGCAAACACCGAAAGCTGGTCGACCAGAATGCGAGCAGCCTGGCGCACGGAATCTTCGGGCTCTACCACGCCGTTGGTTTCGACCTCGATGACCAGTCGGTCAAGGTCGGTACGCTGCTCGACGCGCGCGCTTTCCACGGTGTAACTCACACGCGAAACGGGCGAGAACGAGGCGTCGAGAACGATACGGCCGATGGATCGAGTGGTTTCATCGCCAAGGTTGCGCAGAGAGCCTGGCATGTAACCACGGCCTTTTTCAACACGCACCTGAAGCTCGAGCCGGACATCGTCCGAGAGATTGGCAATGACATGGTCGGGGTTGAGCACTGCCACATCGTGAGGCAGGTCGAAGTCGGCCGCGGTAACCGGGCCGGGGCCCTGCTTGCGCAAGGAAAGCAGAACATCGGCACGACCTTCAAGACGGAAAACCACACCCTTTAGATTTAAAAGGAGATCGACGACATCTTCCTGAACACCCTCCATGGTGGAGTACTCGTGAACGACGCCAGCAATCTGGACCTCTGTCGGCGCATAGCCTTCCATGGACGAGAGCAAGACCCGACGAAGGGCATTGCCGAGGGTATGACCGAAGCCCCGCTCAAAGGGCTCCATAACAATTTTGGCGGAGTTCTGCGAGAGAGGTTCAACTTCAATAATGCGTGGCTTTAGAAAGGCATTGAGCATTGGGAGTCCTTCTGAGGAAATAACAGACAATTAGCGCGAATAAAGTTCGACGATGAGGCTTTCGTTAATTTCAGCCGACAGGTCGGAACGGTCGGGCACTTGTTTCAGGACGCCTTCCATTTTTTTGGAATCCACCGTGACCCACGAAGGAAACCCTTGCTGCTCGGCAAGCTCAAGCGAAGAGACAATACGAGCCTGGCTACGGGACTTTTCTGCCACGGCAACAATGTCATTGGGCTTAATTTGAGCGGAAGGTACATTCACCACACGGCCATTCACCATGATGCTCTTGTGGCTTACCAGCTGTCGGGCCTCAGCGCGAGTAGAACCAAACCCCATGCGATAGACGATGTTGTCGAGTCGAGACTCAAGGATTTGGAGAAGGCTTTCACCCGTGTTGCCCTTACGGCTTGATGCCTTGGCAAAGTAACGGCGAAACTGGCGCTCGAGCATGCCGTACATGCGCTTGACCTTTTGCTTCTCGCGCAGCTGCTTTCCGTAGTCGGATGTACGGGCGCCCGAGGTTCGTCCATGCTGGCCTGGCTTGGTGTCTTGCTTGCATTTGGATTCCAAAGAGCGTCGAGCGCTTTTGAATCCAAGATCAGTTCCCTCACGGCGAGAGAGCTTGCAACGCGGTCCTGTATAACGTGCCACTTTTTTTCCTTTCGAAAGTATCGGAGGGATTGACCAAGCACTTGAGGCAAGGTCTTCATTCCCCCGGATGTTCTGCTCTATTAATTTGGCAGAACGGTGGGCTTAGTGATTGAAAATTAAATTCTCCTGCGCTTCGGCGGGCGGCAGCCATTGTGTGGAACGGGCGTGACATCGGAGATTTGAGTCACACGAATGCCCAGCGCATTGAGCGCCCGAACCGTTGATTCACGACCCGGGCCAGGGCCCTTGATACGAACCTCAACATTTTTAACGCCGCACTCCACGGCTACCTTTCCTGCAGCCTCGGCGGCCACCTGAGCAGCAAAGGGCGTGCTTTTGCGTGAGCCCTTGAAGCCAGCGCCACCCGAAGTAGCCCAAGACAGGGTATTGCCCTGCCGGTCGGTGATGGTAATGATGGTGTTATTGAACGAGGCGTGAATATGGGCCACGGCATCCGTGACATTCTTGCGAACCTTCTTCTTGCCGCGCTGACTGGCGCTACTACCGGTTTTTGCCATAACGAACGTCCTTTATTTCTTAAGGGTAATGCTGCCCTTGCGCGGTCCCTTGCGGGTGCGGGCATTGGTACGGGTACGCTGACCTCGAACAGGTAGGCCTTTACGGTGACGCATTCCGCGGTAGCAGCCGAGGTCCATGAGACGCTTAATGGACATGGAGATTTCTCGGCGCAGGTCACCTTCTGTTGTGAGCTTGCCAACTTCGGTACGAAGCTTCTCAAGCTCGTCGTCGGTCAGGTCTTTCACCTTCTTGGTGTAGGGGACCCCCACCGCGTCGCAGATTTCACGGGCACGTGGACGGCCAATGCCATAAATGGCGGTCAGGCCAACATCGGTGTGTTGGTGGCTAGGGATGTTAATTCCAGCAATACGGGCCATGAGGCAGCTCCTTATTAACCTTGACGTTGCTTATGTCGTGGATCGGTGCAAATAACTCGCACCACGCCATGTCGCTTGATGATCTTGCAGTTTCGGCAGATTCGCCGGACGGACGCTAAAACTTTCATGATGGATTTCCTTCAGTAAATTTCTATTTCGCACGAAACACAATTCGGGCCCTGCTTAAGTCGTAAGGCGTCATTTCAACCGTGACCTTGTCTCCGGGAAGAATTCGGATGTAGTGCATACGCATCTTTCCGGAGATATGTCCAAGAACCACATGACCGTTTTCAAGCTTGACCCGGAAGGTGGCGTTTGGCAGGTTCTCAAGAATCTCGCCCTGCATCTGAATGGCATCGTCTTTAGCCATCTAGCGGCTGAACCCCCCTTTGAAATTGGCCTTCTTCAGGAGGCTTTCGTACTGCTGTGACATAACGTAGGACTGAACCTGAGACATGAAGTCCATGGTGACCACGACAATAATCAGTAGGGACGTACCACCGAAGTAAAAAGGAACGTTCCACTTCATGACCAGAAACTCGGGCAACAGACAGACCAGCGTGATGTAAATGGCACCCACAAGGGTAAGACGCATAAGGATCTTGTCGATGTAACGGGCCGTCTGGTCACCGGGACGAATACCGGGAACAAAGGCTCCGCTCTTCTTGAGATTTTCGGCCGTGTCCTTGCTGTTGAAGACAAGCGCCGTGTAGAAAAAGCAGAAAAATATAATAGCCGCCGCGTAGAGCCCTATGTAGAGAGGTTGTCCGGGTGAGAGGGACGCAGCAAAGTCGGAGATCCAACGAAAGCTGTCGTCTTCGCCCTGACCACTGCTAAACCAAGAGGTTAATGTGGCGGGAAAAAGAATGATGCTTGAGGCAAAGATAGGCGGGATGACGCCCGACATGTTGAGTTTCAATGGCAGGTGGGAGGACTGGCCCTGGTAAATTTTATTGCCCACCTGACGTTTGGCGTAATTCACAAGAATGCGACGTTGCCCGCGCTCAACAAAGACAACAAAGGCCGTTACAAGAACAACCAGGGCAATAATGAATAGGAGAACGATGGCTGTCATTGAACCCGTGCGAACGAGCTCGAAAAGGCCGCCGAGCGCTGCCGGAAGCCCGGCAACGATACCCGCAAAAATAATAATGGAGATACCGTTACCAAGACCACGCTCGGTAATTTGCTCACCTAACCACATTAAAAACATGGTGCCCGTCACCAAAGAGACAACGGTGGTGAAGCGAAAGGCCAGGCCCGGGTCGATCACAAGGCCGGGCTGCGACTCGAGCGCCACGGATATGCCAATGGCCTGAACAATGGCCAGTACCACCGTGGCGTAGCGAGTGTACTGGGTAATCTTACGGCGCCCTGCCTCGCCCTCTTTCTTGATAGCCTCAAGTGTGGGAGAGACCACCGTCATGAGCTGCATGATGATGGAGGCCGAAATGTAAGGCATGATGCCAAGCGCAAACACAGTAAATCGTGAAAGGGCACCGCCCGAGAACATATTGAACATGCCCAGAATGCCGCCAGCTTGCGATTTGAAAAGCGCAGCGAGCTCGTTAGGGTCAATGCCAGGTACCGGAATATGAGCCCCAAGCCGATAGACGACCAAAGCCAACACCAGAAACAACAGGCGTCGGCGCAGATCGGCGAATTTATCGGTCGTGGGGCGCATGAGGGTTCTGTTTAAGCCTGGGCAGCCGCAGCAGCATCAGCCCGTGCTTGTTTGGACGGAAGCTTGCGCACCTTTGGCGCGGGCTCGGGTAGTTCAACGCTGCCCCCAGCCTCTTCAATGGCCTTCTTGGCGCCAGCGGTTACAGCAAGACCACGAAGCTTTTTAGGGCTCGTTAAGCTGCCAGAAAGAATGACTTTGGCCTGGCGTGCGAGCTCGGAAATGACGCCGGCCTGCTTGAGTGCAAGAAGGTCGACTTCGTCGACAGGAAGGCGTTGGAGATCGGAGAGGCGAACCTGCTCGGTAAACTTGCCAAAGGGAGCGGTGAAGCCACGCTTCGGAAGTCGACGATGCTTAGGCATCTGGCCGCCCTCAAAGCCAACCTTATGAAATCCTCCGGATCGGGATTTTTGGCCCTTGTGGCCTCGGCCCGCTGTCTTTCCAAGACCCGATCCGATACCCCGGCCAACACGTTTTTTCGCGTGCTTGGCGCCTTCAGCGGGCCCGATGGTATTAAGTCGCAATGTATCGTCCATGATGAATCCTTAGATAACCTGAACCAGGTAGTTAACCTTGTTGATCATTCCGCGCACGGCGGGTGTGTCCTCAAGCACGCGGGTCTGACGGATCTTCTTCAGGCCGAGGCCAAGTACGGTGGCCTTATGGTCGGCGCGCGTACCAATAGGACTCTTCATGAGCTTTACGGTGAGGGTTTTCTTTGTCATTGCCGCTGCCTTTGAGTAACGTGTCTTGCCTTACGACAGGATCTGTTCAATGGACAGGCCGCGCTTATTGGCAACCTGAGAGGGGGTCTGCATGTTCGCAAGTCCGTTAATTGTTGCGCGAACCATGTTGTAGGGATTGGTAGAGCCAATGCTCTTTGCAACCACGTCGGTTACACCCATAACCTCAAAAATAGCGCGCATCGGGCCGCCCGCAATAATTCCGGTACCTTTTGCAGCTGGCGAGATAAGAACCTTGGAAGCGCCATGACGGCCGGTCACGGTGTGGTGGAAGGTGCCGCCCTTTAAGGGCACGCGAACCATGCGACGGCGAGCCTCATCCATTGCTTTTTGCACAGCTAGAGGAACCTCGCGTGACTTACCCTTGCCCATTCCCACGCTTCCATCGCCATCGCCAACGACGGTAAGGGCCGCAAAACCAAGCACGCGTCCACCCTTAACGGTTTTACTTACTCGGTTAACAGCAATCATTTTCTCGCGAAGACCGTCATCACGCTCTTCGGTATTTACTCGTGCCTGCATTTTTGCCATGGTTTAATTCCTTAGCGCTAAAACTGAAGACCGCCCTCGCGGGCTGCTTCGGCAAGGGCCTTGACCCTGCCGTGGTAACGGAAACCCGAACGATCAAAAGCCACGGACGAAATACCCGCAGCCTTGGCCTTCTCGGCAACGCGTCGACCCACAATGGTGGCCGCCTCGGCATTGCCGCCCTTGCCCGTCTTGGCCGCTAGCTCGGAGCGAACCTCGGCCTCGGCCGTGGAGGCAGATACCAGCACCTTGCCCGCAACAGGGTCGGAGATCGTTGCGTAAATATGTAGATTGGTGCGATGCACGGAGAGCCGCGCCACGCGCAGCTCGCGAATCTTGGCCCTGGCCTGTCGGGCCCGTCGCAGTCGTGTTTGTTTCTTGTCCATAACGTCGTTTCGCCTTGTCCGAGATTATTTCTTCTTGGTTTCTTTGATGATGACCACTTCGTCAACGTACCGGACACCCTTGCCCTTGTAGGGCTCGGGAGGACGAAACGCTCGAACTTCAGCAGCCACCTGGCCCACCCTTTGTTTGTCGATGCCTTTGATCACGATCTCTGTGGGGGTTGGGGTCTCAGCCTTAATGCCCTCGGGTAGCGCATAGTCAACAGGATGCGAGAAACCGAGTGATAGATTCAGAGACTTGCCTTGGGCTGCCGCCTTGTAGCCCACACCAATAAGGCTAAGCTTTTTCTCAAAGCCTTGAGAGACGCCCTGGACCATATTGGAAACCAGAGCACGTAGGGTTCCGCTCATGGCCTTGGCCTCACGGCTTTCGTTGGCCACTTTAAAACTCAGCTCGTTGTTTTGGTTTTCAATAAGAACGTCGCCATTGAGCGTCTGGGTCAGTGTGCCTAGAGGACCCTTCACAGTGATTTGCTCAGTAGCAATGGTTGCCTCGACGCCCTTCGGCAGGGGAACAGGGTATTTTGCAATTCGTGACATGGTTTGGCTTCCTTACGAAACTAGGCAACGATGCCGATAACTTCACCACCCACGCCCGTCGTCCTTGCCTTGCGGTCGGTCATGAGACCTTTGGGCGTGGACACGATGGCAACACCAAGGCCATTCATGACCGTTGGGAGAGCCTCGCGGGAACGATAAACGCGCAGACCAGGCTTCGAAATACGTTCGATGCGCTCGATGACGGGACGGCCCGCGTGGTATTTGAGATCGATCTGGAGGTCGAGTTTGGCGCCTGCGCCGCGAATCTCGAAGCCATCAATATAGCCCTCATCTTTTAAAAGTGAGGCAATGGCCACCTTCAGCTTCGAAGAAGGCATTTGCACCGTCCGTTTTTCAACCCGCTGTGCGTTGCGAATGCGGGTAAACATATCGGCGATGGGGTCATTCATGCTCATATCAGCAACCCTTTAATAATCTTGTTTGACGAACTACCAGCTGGCCTTGGTAAGGCCTGGAATCTCACCGCGGAAAGCGGCCTCACGAATTTTTGCTCGGCCGAGCGAGAACATGCGAAAGGTTCCTCGTGGCCGACCGGTAAGCTCACAGCGCGAACGCATGCGAGTGGGATTTGCATTTCGGGGGAGCTTTTGCAGCGCAAGCCGCGCCTCGTATCGCTCCTCCTCGGTTTTTGCCTGGTCTTGAATAACAGCCTTTAGCGCTGCGCGCTTGGCTGCGTATTTTTGAACCAATGCTGCCCGCTTTTTTTCACGGTTAATAAGTGAGAGTTTTGCCATAGTGAAGGACCTAATCTCTAAGCTAGTTTTTAAATGGGAATTTGAAGCCCTCGAGAAGCGCCTTGGCCTCTTCGTCGTTCTTCGCGGTGGTTGTAATGCTGATGTTTAGGCCACGCACAGCGTCAACCTTGTCGTATTCCACTTCGGGGAAAATAATTTGCTCTTTAACGCCGATGTTGTAGTTGCCACGGCCGTCGAAAGCTTTGCCTGAGATGCCTCGGAAGTCGCGGACCCGAGGTAGCGCGATGGTGACAAGACGGTCAAGAAATTCAAACATCCGAACGCCACGAAGAGTGACCATGGTTCCGATGGGATAGGCCTCGCGAATTTTAAAGCCTGCGATAGCCTTACGGGCGCGAGTAGTTACAGGCTTTTGGCCAGCAATTTTTGTAAGGTCAGAAACGGCCCCCTCAAGTGCCTTTTTGTCAGCAACTGCCTCACCTACGCCCATGTTGAGAGTGATTTTGGAAAGCCGGGGCACTTGCATTGCGCTTTTGTAGCCGAACTTTTTCATGAGCTCGGGAGCAATGGTTTCTTTGTAAATTTGTTGCATGCGCGACATGAGTCGAACTCCTTACAATGGTTAGGCAGAGGCCGGGCTTGGAACCGGCTGGCGATCAGATTTAAATACGCGCTGCTTCTTACCCGATTCGTCAACCTCGATGGCGACCCGGTCGGCCTTGTTTGTTTTGGTGTTCAAAATCGCCAGGTTCGACTGATGAATCGGCATGGTTTTATCGATGATTCCGCCCTGCTCGCCCTTCATAGGGTTCGGGCGCACATGTTTCTTAACAATGTTAATGCCCTCGACAACCAGGTGATCTGGATCGGTGCGACGAAGCACCACACCTGACTTTCCTTTGTCTCGACCGGAGATGACGATGACCTGATCGCCTTTACGTAGCTTGTTCATAACGTAGCCTTTAATTCGATGTCGCTTGGTCTGAAATAAAACGGGTAAGTAAACTCAATAACGGTTTGAGGGAACGCTTAGATAACCTCGGGTGCCAGCGAAACGATCTTCATGAACTTTTCGCTACGTAACTCACGGGTCACGGGTCCGAAGATGCGTGTGCCGATGGGCTCAAGCTTGGCGTTAAGAAGGACGGCGGCGTTGCCGTCGAACTTAATTAATGAACCATCGGGTCGACGCACGCCCTTGGCGGTGCGTACAACCACTGCGTTGTAAATTTCGCCCTTCTTAACCCTGCCACGAGGCGCAGCCTCTTTGATTGAGACCTTGATAATGTCGCCAATACCCGCGTAGCGGCGCTTCGAGCCGCCGAGCACTTTTATGCACAACACAGAACGTGCGCCGGTATTATCGGCGACGTCCAGACGAGATTCTGTCTGAATCATGATGACACTTCCAAAATGTGAGTAATCGAAAAACTAAAAAACCAGGTTCAAACGGATACTGACAAAATGCAACGGAATTGGACTGCTCCCCAACTTTGCCGGACTACATGCATGCAATTTTTGGCCTTTGAGCTTGGCTTTAAACTGCATTGTTTCGGTCGTAACATCAACGTCCGGCTAGTATTGGGCCCCGTTTAAAGGGGCAAGACAACTAAAAAGACTCTAAGTATAACTTAATTCGATCCGCCACCGACGCTAGGCCACCACTGCCTTGGCAACAAGTTTGGTCACTGTCCAGGCTTTTGTTTTAGAGATGGGTCGGGTCTCAGCAATTTCAACGGTGTCACCCTCTTGGACGTTTGGGTCCTCCGAGTGCGCATGGTATTTCTTCGAACGCACCATGAACTTGCCGTAGATTGGGTGCTGCAAACGACGCTCGACCAACACCGTGACTGTTTTTTGCATTTTGTCGCTAACGACGCGCCCAACCAAGGTGCGGGTTAGTGAAGTTGTCTGAGCAGTCATGCGCTCTTCCTCTCGCGAATAATGGTTTTAACTCGAGCAATATCCCGGCGGACGCGGCCGAGCTGGGACGTATTGGAGAGTTGTTGAGTGCCGTGCTGCATACGCAGGTTGAAGTGGGCTTTAAGAAGTTCGTTGAGCTCCTTGCCCAGATCTTCCGCCGACTTGGTACGAAGTTCTGCGTTATTCATGGTTCTAATCTCAGTAAAAAAGCCGGGCGGTATTAACGACCAACCTGGCGTGTAACAAAAGTTGTTAGTAGAGGAAGCTTCGCGGCGGCAAGCCGAAAGGCTTCACGAGCGAGGTCTTCCTGGACACCGTCCATTTCATAAAGAACCTTACCAGGCTGAATTTCGGCAACGTAGTATTCGGGGTTGCCTTTTCCGTTACCCATTCGAACCTCTGCGGGCTTTCTAGAAATGGGCTTATCGGGAAAGATCCGAATCCAGATACGACCACCCCTCTTAATGTGGCGGGTCATCGCGCGTCGTGCAGCCTCAATTTGGCGAGATGTTAGGCGACCGCGCGTGGTGGCCTTAAGACCAAATTCGCCAAAAGAGACGTCCGCTCCACGAGTGGCAAGACCTGTGTTGCGACCCTTTTGTTCTTTTCGGTATTTACGGCGTGCTGGCTGAAGCATAGTAGGTCCTTAGGTGCTCTTAGGAGTTGGTAGCCGGGCCGTCGGTGGCCTCAGCGGGTGTGGCGGCAGGCTGATCGGAGGCCGCAGCCTTGCGGACCCGTTTCACAACGGGCTTCGGTTCTTCCTGACCCGGCTCGCCGGCCGCACGGGGCTTGCGCGCAGGCGCTCGGCGATTAGGCTTTTGATCGTCTTTGAACTCGGGTTCAGGGGCTGCAACTGCATTGGGCGCGTCGGCTCGTCCCAAGGTGTCTCCCTTGTAAACCCAGACCTTCACACCAATAATTCCGTAGGTGGTGAGTGCCTCGGCAAAGCCGTAGTCGATGTCGGCACGCAAGGTGTGAAGGGGCACTCGACCTTCGCGATACCATTCGGTACGGGCGATTTCTGCCCCATTAAGCCGGCCCGCGCTCATGATCTTGATGCCTTGGGCTCCAAGTCGCATTGCGTTTTGCATAGCACGCTTCATGGCCCGTCGGAACATAATTCGCTTTTCAAGCTGTTGGGTAATACTCTCGGCAATAAGCTGCGCATCGACCTCGGGCTTGCGAATTTCTTCGATATTGACGTGAACGGGCACGCCCATCATTTTCGAAAGCTGTGTTTTCAAGGCCTCGATGTCTTCGCCCTTTTTACCAATAACTACGCCGGGCCTGGCGCTGAAGATGGTGATTTTGGCGTTCTTGGCTGGGCGTTCGATAAGAACACGACCAACGGCGGCCGACTTTAACTTCTTCTTAAGAAAGTCGCGAACCTTAATGTCCTCGTTGAGCATGCGACCGAAGTCGCGGTGCGAGGCAAACCAGCGTGACGACCAATTACGCGAGACGGCAAGTCGAAAGCCGGTTGGATGTATTTTCTGACCCATAATTGGTTCCTGAATTAGTTTCCGACAGTAATACTGATGTGGCAGGTGGGCTTCTCGATGCGAACACCTCGGCCTTTGGCCCGTGCAGAGAAGCGACGAAGCTTTGTTCCTCGCTCAACCGTAATGGTTTTGACCTTCAGCTCGTCAATGTCCGCGCCGTCATTGTGCTCGGCGTTGGCAATGGCTGACTCGAGAAGTTTCTTCACGATGTCGGCTGCTTTCTTTTCGGTGAAGGTCAGTGTATTTAAAGCCGACTCCACGGGCTTGCCACGAATGAGATCTGCGACCAATCGGCCCTTTTGAGCCGAGAGACGCACACCACGAAGTTTTGCTGAGGTTTCCATAAAAAGTCCTTGTGCTTACTTTTTCTTCTTGTCGGCCGCGTGACCTTTGAAGGTGCGCGTGAGGGCAAACTCACCTAACTTATGGCCAACCATGTTGTCGGTGATGAAAACGGGCATGTGTTGTTTGCCGTTATGCACGGCGATGGTAAGACCAACGAACTCGGGCAGGATGGTTGAACGTCGCGACCAGGTTTTAATTGGGCGCTTGTCTTTTGTAGTGACAGCAGCGTCGACCTTTTTGACCAGATGGTCGTCAACAAACGGGCCTTTTTTCGCGGAGCGTGACATAGGGGTAACCTTTTAACCGTTATTTGCGCTTATGGCGGCTAGTGACAATCATTGAATTCGTGCGCTTGTTACGTCGCGTGCGGTAGCCCTTAGTTGGCGTACCCCATGGGCTGACCGGCTCACGTGCTTCACCTGTACGACCCTCACCACCACCATGAGGGTGATCGATAGGGTTCATGGCCACGCCACGAACGGTGGGTCGGATACCTCGCCAACGTGTAGCGCCGGCTTTACCAAGCTGGCGAAGATTGTGTTCTCCGTTACCAACTTCGCCGAGGGTTGCACGACATTCCACATGAACGCGACGAACTTCACCGGAGCGAAGGCGAAGCTGAGCATAGCTGCCCTCACGAGCGAGAAGCTGGGCACTGCCGCCCGCGGACCGGGCAAGCTGAGCCCCTTTTCCGGGAAGCATCTCGATGCAGTGAATGGTCGAACCCACTGGAATATTGCGAATGGGCAGAGCGTTGCCTGGCCGGATGGGCGCCTCTGGGCCACTCATAAGGGTGGCTCCGACCTCGAGACCTTTCGGGGCAATGATGTAACGACGCTCGCCGTCTGCATAGCAGAGAAGAGCAATGTGCGCGCTCCGGTTGGGGTCGTACTCAATACGCTCAACCTTGGCTGGAATTCCATCTTTAAGACGGCGGAAGTCGATAACCCGGTAATGCTGCTTATGCCCACCCCCACGGTGACGGGTAGTAATGCGACCAAGGTTATTTCGGCCCGCGGTGGCAGACTGGGGCTCAACGAGGCCAGCAAAGGGCTTTCCCTTGTGAAGGTCGGGGTTTACAACCCTGACCATGGCGCGCTGGCCAGCCGAGGTGGGCTTCATTTTAACGACGGGCATGATTAAGCGGCCTCCCCTGCGAAGTTAATTTCCTGGCCGGGTGCAAGACATACGTAGGCTTTTCGCGTATTGCGGCGGCGGCCAATGCTTCGTCCGTAGCGCTTGACTTTGCCTCGTACGTTAATGGTGTTCACGTAAGCAACCTGCACCTTGAACATAAGTTCAACGGCCGCCTTGATTTCTGGCTTCGTTGCATCCGCAAGGACGCGGAAGGCAACCTGGTTATTGCTTTCTCCAATCTGAGTGCTCTTCTCGGAGATTACGGGCGAGAGCAGAATCTTCATTAGCCGCTCTTGGTTCATGACAACATCTCCTCAAACCGACCTAAAGCTGCTCGCGTAACGACAACCTTGTCGAAATAAATTAAGGACAGCGGATCAGCGGCCTCGGGCTCAATAACAGCAATGGACTGCAGGTTACGAGTCGCCAAATAAAGCGTCTCGTCGAAAGCCTCGGTAATGAGTAGAACGGAGTCCATGCCCATTTGCTTGAGTTTGTCTGCTACGAGCTTGGTCTTCGGGGCATCGACCGAGAAGCTCTCGACCACAACCAGGCGATCTTCCCGCGCAAGCTGTGAAAGGATGGACCGAACACCGGCCCGGTACATTTTCTTGTTGAGCTTGTGACTGTAGTTCTCTTCTGGCGAGTTAGGAAAAACCTTGCCGCCACCACGCCATAGGGGACTTGAGGCCCGACCCACACGGGCACGGCCAGTACCCTTTTGACGCCAAGGCTTGCGAGTTGACTTGTTGACCTCGCTTCGGTCTTTCTGGGCGCGGTTAGCACTGCGGGCGTTGGCCTGATAGGCCACAACAACCTGGTGAACAAGCGGCTCGTTAAAGTCGCGATTAAAAACCACATCGGCGGCCTGCACCTTGCCTGCGGACTGGCCCGATTCGTTGATGAGTGTAAGTTCCATAGTCTTTTGTCCCTTGCGCTGATGCGATTAGGCTTTGGTCGCCGAATGGGCCGAGGCCTGGCGAACAGCGGGACGAATGATGATGGTGCCCTCGCGCGACCCGGGGACGGCACCTTTCAAGAGTAAAAGGTTACGCTCGGCATCCACACGCGCGACTTCAAGATTTTGAACGGTACGACGGACATCGCCTCGATGACCTGGCATTTTTTTGCCGGGGAAAACTCGGCCGGGGTCTTGTGCCATGCCAATGGAGCCAGGGACATTGTGCGAACGCGAGTTACCGTGAGAGGCGCGCTGCGACCTGAAATTGTGGCGCTTAATGGTTCCGGTAAAGCCTTTACCCTGAGTCGTTCCCGTAACGTCCACCTTTTGGCCTGCTTCGAAAAGGCTGGCCGGAAGGTTTTGACCCATGGAAAAGCCCGAGATCTGCTCTTCAGACAGTGGAAACTCGCCAAGTACCTCGGCAGCCTGAACGCCAGCTTTTGCAAAGTGCCCTGCAAGGGGCTTGGAGACGCGATTGGGACGACGACTTCCAAAACCCACCTGGACGGCGGCATAGCCATCGTTGGCGGTTGATTTAATTTGTGTCACACGGTTGTCAGACACATCAATCACCGTGACAGGAATGGTGTCCCCGTCTTCAGTGAAAATTCGTGTCATGCCAACCTTGCGACCAATTAGTCCAAGGCTCATTTTTTTCTCCGAATCCCAGCTTCGATTGGCTGGGAATGATGAAACAACATTACTTTGATTCTAAAAAACCATTCCCGTGAACTTGTTTTTTCACGAAAGCCTTAAATTTTATACTACTTTTGGCCAGTAGCGCAACAATAGTGATTTCGAACAGCCAAGGCCTACTACTGCAACTTAATTTCAACATCGACACCTGCGGGAAGGTCGAGCTTCATAAGCGCATCCACAGTCTTGTCGGTGGGGTCGACAATGTCCATAAGCCGCTGGTGGGTACGGATTTCAAACTGGTCCCGCGAAGTCTTGTTCACGTGGGGGCTTCGCAAAATATCGAAACGACGGAAACGAGTAGGCAGAGGAACCGGGCCTCGAACCACGGCGCCCGTTCGCTTGGCGGTGTCGACAATCTCAATGGCGGACTGGTCGATGAGTTTGTAGTCAAAGGCCTTAAGCCGAATACGAATTTTTTGTTGCATGAAAAACCTCTGAAAGAACGTTAAAAGAGCGAGAAAGAACGAAAAAACAAAGGGCCCGAAACCGGGCCCTTCCTAGTTACTCGATGACTTTGGCGACGACGCCGGCGCCCACGGTGCGGCCACCCTCACGAATCGCAAAGCGCAGGCCCTGTTCCATGGCAATGGGGTTAATCAGCGTGACCGTCATCTTCACATTGTCACCCGGCATCACCATCTCGGTCCCGGAGGGCAGCTCCACCGAGCCCGTGACATCGGTCGTGCGGAAGTAAAACTGCGGACGGTAGTTGTTGAAAAACGGCGTGTGACGTCCACCCTCGTCCTTCGACAATACATAGACCTCGCACTCAAACTTCGTGTGCGGCATGATCGATCCGGGCTTGGCCAACACCTGACCACGCTCAACCTCCTCACGCTTGGTGCCGCGCAGCAACACACCCACGTTGTCTCCGGCCTGACCCTGGTCCAAAAGCTTGCGGAACATCTCCACACCCGTACAGGTCGTCTTGATCGTGTCTTTAATACCCACAATCTCAATCTCTTCGCCCACCTTCACCACACCACGCTCGACTCGACCAGTCACCACCGTGCCTCGGCCAGAGATCGAAAAAACATCCTCAATGGGCATCAAAAACGCACCATCCACCGCACGCTCGGGCGTGGGAATATAGGAATCCAGCGCCTCGGCCAGCTTCATAATCGCGCCCTCGCCCAGCTCACCCGTATCACCCTCAAGCGCAAGCTTGGCCGAACCCTTCACAATGGGCGTGTCATCGCCAGGAAAGTCGTACTTCGAGAGCAGCTCGCGCACCTCCATCTCAACAAGCTCAAGCAACTCGGCATCGTCCACCATGTCGCACTTGTTCAAAAACACAATGATGTAAGGCACACCCACCTGACGGGCCAACAAAATATGCTCACGCGTCTGTGGCATCGGGCCGTCTGCGGCCGAACACACCAAAATCGCCCCATCCATCTGCGCCGCACCCGTAATCATGTTCTTCACATAGTCCGCGTGCCCCGGGCAGTCCACGTGCGCATAGTGCCGATTGGCCGTCTCATACTCCACGTGCGCCGTGTTAATCGTAATGCCTCGTGCCTTCTCCTCAGGTGCCGCATCAATGGCCGCATAGTCCTTCGCCTCGCCACCAAACTTCGTCGACAACACCGTCGTAATGGCCGCCGTCAACGTCGTCTTCCCATGGTCCACGTGCCCAATCGTCCCTACATTCACATGCGGCTTCGTCCGCTCAAACTTGCCCTTGGCCATAA
>Ga0181607_10001896_pt1 | contig 18650 bp, 20 predicted proteins | sample 041ome_9_FD_132420 | JGI IMG/M metagenome (GOLD analysis project Ga0181607, IMG submission 132420) | Coastal salt marsh microbial communities from the Groves Creek Marsh, Skidaway Island, Georgia - 041413US metaG (megahit assembly) | ecosystem: Environmental > Aquatic > Marine > Intertidal zone...
CGACGAAGTTATAGTTTTCTGATCTGAAATTTGCGACGTCATCACCCGATCCTTTTCATCCATGAATTATGCATCTGTTTCGCCGCGACGGAAGTGCGGGTCATCTGAGAGAAATTGGCGCAGATCACGAATAGCCTGTGGCGCTGTATTCCAGAATAAATGTCCACCGTCATAGAACCGCAAATGGGCGTTTGGAATTTTCTGGGCCAGTCGGGTGACGGCATCGGGGGCCGCAATGCCGTCATGTGTGCCACCGGCAATAAATGTAGGGCACGAAATGAGGGGCAAGCGCTCCCAACAATCATGGCCCGCGCGGGCTGCTAATTGGGCCGCCGCCCCGTTGGGCGCACCACTGAGCTCGGCGGCTTTTTGCATTCGGTCGCGTTGATCCTCCAAGACTTTGGGATGGTTTTGAAGCCAAGCAGAATCGTGGCGCGTATCGTTCAGCATAATGAGCCGCGTCGCCCGCTCTGTGACGGACAGATCGGCCAGGCTGTGCAGTGGAAAGGATGAACCGCCAGCGCCGCCGCTGGTTGTGCAGAAGAGCGCCATGCGCGATACCCGCGCGGGGTGACGAAGCGCGAGCTCTTGAGCCACCATGCCACCAAATGAAACGCCAAAGATCACCGCATGATCGATTTCTAAGCTGTCCATCACAGCGGCAGCATCATCCGCATAGTCCGCCATGTGATAGGGGGGTGGGGGGCTGATGGTTTGCCCCAAGCCGCGTTGGTCATAGGCTGTGACGGTAAAGAGGTCGTGGAGAGGAAAATCCATGACATTGGGTTTAAGGCGCAGATCGCTTCCCGTGCCACTGATAATGAGGCAAGGCGGGCCCTGGCCGGCCTGTTCATAGAAAACGGTGAGATTGGGAGTTTGTACAAATGCCATCTGATCACTTTTCTTCAAAGACAATAGTTTATAGACTTGGTGAAACAGGGCAACTATGGTTGCGCCAATAGAAGGGGCTGCTTCCCGAATAAAGGAAATCCGTATGTCCGAACTAAAGGAAATTCGTATGTCCGAGCCGGACGAGACATCAGACCCCGTTTGGGAGACCATTTTGGCTGAAGCCCATGCCGTCATTGATCATGAGACGGTATTACGGCCATTGGTTCAGAGTTTGGTGATCGGACAACCGTCTCTTGAGCATATGCTGGCGCATCATTTGGCTTCCAAATTGGGAAATGAAGAGGTGACGGCCGAACAGTTGCGCGAGGTTTTTTTGGCGGCATTTGATGATTTGGCGAGCCTGGGGAGCCTTGCCCGCGCCGATGTGACGGCGGTCTTTGAGCGTGATCCTGCGTGCCAAGGACATCTTGATACGGTTTTATACTATAAGGGCTTTTTGGGTTTGCAGTCGTATCGGATTGGCCATTATCTGCTCAACCAAAACCGGCGCGCCTTAGCACTCTATCTCCAAAATCGGACGTCGGAAGTGTTTCAGGTCGATATTCATCCCGCCGCTCAAATTGGCCGCGGCGTGTTTATTGATCATGCGACGGGTGTTGTGATTGGCGAGACCGCGCGCGTGGGCAATAATGTCTCCATGTTACACAGCGTGACATTGGGCGGAAATGGGAAGGAAAAAGATGACCGCCACCCAAAAATTGGCGATGGGGTTTTGATTTCCGTCGGCGCGAAAATTCTCGGCAATATTCAAATTGGCGAGTGCTCAAAAATTGGGGCAGGCAGTGTCGTGTTATCCGACATTCCGCCTTTTTCAACGGCGGTGGGGGTGCCGGCGCAAGTGGTGGGCAAAGTATCGTCAACCGAGCCATGGCGTGTGATGGACCATTTGCTGGACGAAAAAAAGGAGGATGATCCGCGGTTGATTTGACTTTTTCGCACTTGACGCCACATCAACATAGTCGCGCCGAGATCGGCTTTGCATTGACAGCCAATATCGGCTTTCCATTGACAAGTGTCGAGGCGCAAGGCAGAAGGCTGGGAAACCAGCGACCATTTCCCAGACAAATGGCCGTCAGCGAAAGAAAAAAGAAGAGGCGTAATTATGAACAATGATGAAATTCTGCGCGTACAGGCTTACTTGCGTCTTAAGTTCCAAAATGAGGGCATCGTCCTCAAGCGCGGAGCGAAAGACGATATGGTCGAGGTGTATATGGTTGACGAATTTATCGGTACCTTATTCCGCGATGAGGATGAGGGTGAAGTCTCTTACGATTTTAATATGGCGATCCTCGATTTCGACCTGCCTACCCTTTAAAATTTGTCCACCGATCAGCTTCGCGTCGAGGCCGCCCGCTTAGCTTGGACGACGCGCTTCCGCGCGGAAGCGGCTGAGAAGTCCGGCGAGACGGTTTGATATCAGTTTCCAATCCGATAAATAGTTTTGTGGAAACCTGAAAATGGCTTGCGCGGTGCGGCCAATGGTTAACCGTCCCTGACACCAAACAGCACCATCTGCATTCGGCGCGCAGATGATGAAGGGAGACGAAAATCCATCATCGGGCATCGTCTCGGGTTGGTAATAGGTGGCATCGCGATACAGGCTTCCAGATTTAAAAGGGGCCGATTTCAAGCCATATTCCACGGTCTCCGTAAATGCACCAATTTGCGGCACGAAAACCTCTTTCCAAAGGCGCTGAGGGGTCATGTCGCCCTCAATTTCGCTGAGCGAAAACAGAAGCAGCCTCGATTGGTTGGATAAATCGGCAAAGGCCGTTTCATCTGCGGCTTGAAAGCCACTGAGATCGGGAAGCAAGGCATGCAATTCGACGAAAGGATTTTCATAACTACTGCGGTCATGTCCGTAGCGCGTATAATTTGCTGGAATCGAGAAAAGCGTGCCGCCAACCTCGATACGGATATCGCGGGTGAGCGCTGTGGGCGTCACTGTTTCGCCGCGAATTTGATCCAAGGTCGGACCAAAAAAATAGATCGAAAAGCCAAAAATAGACAATAAAATCAGCGCAAAGACGCCCATCACTAAGCGCCATAATGGCCATTCTTCTTCGACAATACTCTCGGACAAAAACCGCTTAATCATAACCACGTACTCAAAACAGCCCCTCGACAAATAGGGCTGGATTTATGCTGTATATTTCGTCACCATAGAAACTTCAATGAAATGCGCAAGGCGGATTTTCAATTTGTGATAATCCTCTCAGTCCTCTGCCCTGTGCCTATTTCAAAATGTGATATGAAGGAAGAACATCATGGCTGTGTATCGTCTAGGAGAACGGGAGCCGCAGTTTCCGACCTCTGAGAATTACTGGGTTGCTGAAAGCGCGACATTAATTGGAGATGTTTATCTCGATGAAAATGCGAGCGTTTGGTTTGGTGCGGTTTTACGCGGCGACAATGAGCGGATCACCATTGGTGCGGGATCAAATGTGCAGGATGGTAGCGTTATGCACACGGATATGGGTTTCCCGCTGACATTAGGGCGCCGTGTTACTGTGGGTCATCAGGCCATGTTGCATGGGTGTACGGTCGGCGATGATAGCTTGATCGGCATCGGCGCCACTGTCTTAAATGGTGCAAAAATTGGCAGCAACTGTTTGATCGGCGCGCATGCGTTGATCGGAGAAGGCAAAGAAATACCCGATAATTCGATGGTGCTTGGTATGCCCGGAAAGATTGTACGAACCCTTGAAGAGGGCAATCGCGCCATCATGCAGGCGATGGCAGAACATTATGTGGAAAATTGGAAGCGTTATCGACGCGACCTAATCAAGGTCGTAACGGAATAACGGGTTCGTGACGGAATAAGGAGAAGAAGAAATGGCATCATCCGAACGAAAAGAAGTCGACTACATCATCGTGGGTGCCGGCAGTGCGGGCTGTGTGCTTGCGGCGCGTTTGTCGGAAGACGAGAAAAATCAGGTTTTGCTGATCGAGGCAGGGGGGCAAGATAAAAATTTGTTCATTCACATGCCCGCCGGTTATGCCCGCCTCGTGCCCGAGGCCAATGATCAAAATTATGGTTTTGAGACAGAAGCCGAGCCGAGTTTAGGTGGGCGTCAGATGTATTGGCCGCGCGGGCGCGGCTGGGGTGGGTCGTCCAGTATCAATGCCATGGTTTATATTCGCGGCCATGCGTGGGATTACGACCACTGGAACCAACTCGGAAATGCCGGATGGTCTTACGCATCGGTCTTGCCCTATTTCAAGCGGGCTGAAACTTTTAGTGGGGACGGTGATCCGGAATATCACGGAACCGATGGCCCCTTGCATGTGAAGAAATCAGATCGCAAAAATGATCCGCTTCTCGACGTTTTTGTGGAAGCTGGACAGCAGGCTGGGTTGCCCTTGACCCATGACTTTAATGGGCGTCAGCAAGAAGGTGTGGCGCGATACGAGCATACGATAAAAGGCACCAAGCGGTGCAGCGCGGCGCAGGCTTATTTGCACCCGGCTTTAAAGCGTCCCAATTTGCAGACGATGACCGACCTCACAGTCGATCGTGTGGCCTTTGAGGGCAAAAAAGCGATCGGGGTGTATGTTCACAAGGACGGAGAGCGTCAGCTTATTCGTGCCCGTCGCGAGGTTATCCTGTCAGCGGGGGCGTTGAACTCGCCGCAAATTTTGATGCGAAGTGGGGTCGGTGATCCCGACGATTTAGCGCCTCACGGTATCTCAGTTGTTCACGCGCTTTCGGGTGTCGGTAAAAACTTGCAGGACCATTACGGTGTGGTGAGCCAATTTGCCAGCACCCAAGCGGTGACTTTGCACCGGTCGGCCAGTTGGCTGCGTCAGCAATGGGCGGGAATACAATATTTATTGCTCGGTCAGGGTGATGCAAGCTTTCCACCGGCAGCTGGAGGGGCTTTCTTGAAATCGCATCCGTCGAAAGATATTCCTGATGCGCAAGTTCATTATGTGTCGATCGCAATGGCCGATAGTCATGGGCGCGGCGACTTGCCCAAACGACATGGGTTTTCGAGCATTGTTTATTGTTGTCGTCCGCAAAGCCGTGGCTATATCGCGCTCAAAGGGGCAGATCCTGATTTACCGCCAGCCCTCTATCCAAATTATTTAACCGAGGATGTTGATATTGTGGATTTGCGAAATGCTTTTAGGGAAACCAGACGGATATTCATGCAGCCCGCCTTTGACCCCTATCGGGGCGAGCAATTGAAACCGCATTCCGAGGTGAATGTCGACGATGATGGGGAGTTGGATCAATGGATCCGCGCCACAGGCGAGACGCTCTATCATCCGGTGGGGACGTGTAAAATGGGAACCGACGCGGAAGCAGTCACGGATGCGCATGGTCAAGTCCATGGCGTTGGCGGCCTTCGGGTTGTTGATGCTTCTTTGATGCCGACTTTAATTGGCGGCAATACAAACGCGCCCACCATTATGATGGCAGAGAAAATTTCCGATCATATTCGGGGGCGTGCGTTCTTGCCGAATGTCGATGTGTAATGGCTGATCGTAGATCGGCAGAGAGAGCGAACAATGAAACAGGTTGAGTTTTTTTTCGATTTATCGAGCCCATGGACCTATCTCGCCTTCAGTCGCTTGGAAGCACTGATCGCCCGTCAGCAGGCGGAGTTAATTTGGTATCCGATTTTGGTTGGTGGGGTGTTTAATACGGTGAACGACAGTGTCTACGAACAGCGTGCAAATCCTAATCCGGTAAAGGGGCGTTATTACCTCAAAGACCTGCAGGACTGGGCACGGTATTGCGAGGTGAAAATCGGCCAGCCGCCGGTTTTTCCTGTTCGCGCGGTTGAGCTGATGCGCGCTGCCATTGTCGCGCAGGAGAAAAAGTGTATATCGGCTTTTTGTTGGGCGGCGTTTAAAGCCTATTGGGGTGAGCTTAAGGATGTGTCGCAAGTTGAAGAGCGCGCCGCGCTATGCGTGGCAGCGGGCATGGATCCTGTCGAGACAGAGCGGCGCATCGCTGATGAGGATGTCAAAACACGCTTGCGCGAGAATACAGAATTATTGATCAGCCGAGGCGGTTTTGGATCGCCCAGCTTTTTTGTAAACGGCACAGACATGTATTTCGGCAATGATCGCTTGCCCCTATTGGAACACGCGCTGGCGGCGCTCGACTAATGTCGCATGTGATGGGTTGGCAAGCGCCACCGGAAAATGATCAACGTGCTATTCGCGTACCGCGCGGGGTCTTAATTTTGGCGGCGACTTTGCTCGCAATCCATTTTTGTGTGCAGCTCGTTTCACCCGCGCTTTGGCAAGATATTTATCTGTTTGCGGGCCTGTTTCCGGAACGTTTCTCAGGAGCTATGGGAAGCACATTAACGGGTGGGTGGGGCCACGGGATCGGGACTTTGGTCAGCTATAATTTTCTCCACGGAAGCTGGGAGCATGTGGGGATGAATGTGCTGTGGTTGGTGGCCTTTGGGGCGCCGATCGCTAAGCGCATGGGATCGGTTCGATTTTTTCTTCTGTTTTTGCTTTCGGGCATGATCGGCGGTTTGGCCGAGGTGCTCACAAGCGCGCCCGACAATATGTTGGTTCCCATCGTCGGGGCGTCGGCGGGCGTGGCGGGTTTGCTCGGGGGCGCGTGCCGTTTTGCCTTTTCATCGGCGCATCGACGGGCTCCGTGGCCGTCGCGCCTGCCCTTGCTGGGCTATGTGCAAACACTGAAACAACCCACTGCACTGGCCATTATCGCCGTTTGGCTGGTGATTAATCTTTTTGCGGCGGTTTTGGGCCCATCGGGCCTGATGTCGCCGGATGGCCTGCCGGTTCATGTGGCTTGGGTGGCTCATTTGGCTGGTTTTATGGGTGGATTTTTTGCCATTGGGCTCGTCGATCGTCCGCCTCTGTCTTTGTCGGGAGGCGTTGGCCGCGTCGATTATGGGAGTTGGCGCTAACGGGCGGTCTGAATTGTTCTTGCAGGCTGTGTCATTCTGTCACACTATAGCGATGAGGAGGGGAAGCCGTGACAATATCAGCAATTTTGAAACAAAAGGGCGGGGACGTTATTCAGGTCGCAGAAAATGCGTCTGTGTCCGAAGCCATTTCGATCATGACGCAAAAGCGCATTGGGGCGCTGGTGATTAATGGAACCCATCATGCCTGCATGGGCATCTTATCGGAGCGCGATGTGATGCGGGCCTTGCATCAACTCGGCGCATCAGCGATTGACCAGCCGGTTCACGCATTGATGAGTAAAAACCTGATCACCATTACGCGAAACATGGCGGTCGATGAAGCCATGGCCCTGATGACAGGCTATCGGTGCCGGCATCTACCGGTGATCGAGGAGGGGCAGTTGCTCGGCATGGTGTCGATCGGCGACCTCGTGAATTATAAGATTTCGGAGACCAGCCGCGAGGCGGACGCTCTCAAGTCTTATATTCAAAATGGTTAGAGCTTTGTGGGGTTAGGCGCGTCGCCATAAACGTCGACGGGATCGAAGACTTTGTCGGTTTCTTCAAACGTCAGAGGAACCGGGCCCTGTTGGCTTTGGCCTGTTGGCAATGAGCGATAGAAACATGACCGATAGCCGACATGGCAGCTGGCGCCAGAACCGCCAACAGAAACGCGGATCCAAACGCAGTCTTGATCATCATCAATCCGCATTTCAATAATTTTCTGAACGAGACCGCTGGTCGCCCCTTTGTGCCAAATCTGTTCACGCGAGCGACTATAATAATGCGCTTCTCCCGTTTCGATCGTGCGGGTGAGGGCTTCGCTATTCATATAGCCATGCATCAACACTTCGCCGCTCTCGAAATCGGTCGTCACGACAGGGATAAGACCCTGCGCGTCAAATTTCGGCGCAAGCTCATGGCCCTCTTCGACCTGTTCGATGGAAATGCGCTGGGCAAATAAGTTCGTCATGCGCCGTTTACTACCGCTCAAAGACAATTTTGTCGAGTTTTTTGTCGCCTTTGGACGTGCAATTTAGGGATCGGGGCTAACGCCGCGATTATTTAATCATCGCCAGAAAGCGGGCTTCCATTCGCGGGTCATCCGCAAACACACCGGTAAACTGGGTCGTGATGGTTGCCACATCAGGTTTTTTAATACCCCGTGTGGTCATGCACTGGTGTTTCGCATCTACTAAAATAGCCACGCCGGCTGGCTCTAATACGCGCTGAATGCAATCGACAATTTGAGCCGTCATGGTTTCTTGTGTTTGCAGGCGCTTCGCAAAAATTTCAATCACCCGCGCCAGTTTTGAGATACCGACCACTTTATCGACAGGCATATAGGCAATATGCACCTTGCCCAAAATCGCGACCATATGATGCTCGCAATGGCTCTCCAGCGCGATATCGCGCAACATCACCATGTCGTCATAGCCTTCGACATCCTCGAAGGTGCGTCCGAGAACTTTTTCTGGGTTCTCGTGATAGCCCGCAAAAAACTCTTCATACGCACTGACAACGCGTTTTGGTGTGTCCACCAAACCTTCACGATCAGGATTGTCCCCCGCCCATGCAATAAGTGTCCGTACAGCAGCTTCAGCTGCTTCTCTTGATGGTTTATCCACTTTTACTTCCCGCTCGTTTACGCCAGCTTTCGATCCACTCGTCAGTGCGTCCATGTTCTCGTCTCATTTCCGCGAGATTACATTCTCGCACTTCATGGCGCCCCAAGCCGTTTTTGTTTAACGCTTTTCACAGCAATTATGCCATGAACGCGTGTTTTTGCCTCTCTCATTTTTCGCATAGTGTTTTGCAAAAATGATGTGACACATTTGCACAATCACAACGCCAAAGCGCAAAACATACGCCGATGCATAGATAGGCAAACCATCCGAGGGGGTCAAGGTCTGCATCGTCAAACCAAGCTCGGGTTCATAGGTTTTTACGTCCCAAGGACCAATTTAGATCATGCGCCCTCAATGATACAAAGGCAAGGGGCCTGCCGCCAATGTCGTGGTGGCCATCTGAGCGATTGCGAACTCACGGGATGATCAGTAAAGTGCGCCCCATGGAGCTGAGGCTATATAACAATCGAACACGTGAGAAACAGGTTTTTCGGCCGCAAAAGCCCGATCTGGTGACCATGTATGTCTGCGGGCCAACTGTTTATGGGCCGGTTCATATCGGCAATGCCCGTCCCGCCGTGGTTTTTGATGTGCTTGCAGGCCTCTTGCGCCAGCTTTACCCCAAGCTGGTTTATGCACGTAATATTACCGATATTGACGATAAGATTAACGCCAAAGCCCACGAAGCGCAGGTCGATATTTCGGAAATTTCTCATAAATATACCCTGCAATATCACAGCGACATGAACGCTTTAGGGGTACAAAAGCCAGATATTGAACCTTTTGCAACGCAACATATCGCCGATATTCAGGCGATGATCGAAACATTGATCGCGCGCGGTCACGCCTATATTGCCGAGGGGCATGTGTTGTTTGATGTATCCTCAGACCCCGACTATGGCTCTTTATCGCGGCGCCAGCGCGATGAATTGATCGCCGGTGCGCGGGTCGACATCGCCCCTTACAAAAAAAATCCTGAAGATTTTGTCTTATGGAAGCCGTCAGAAGCGCATTTGCCCGGATGGCAAGGCCTGAAGCAGATCGACCAGCGGGGGCGCCCCGGCTGGCATAGCGAATGTTCGGCCATGATCGCTGCTCATTTCGGTGCAACAATTGATATTCATGGTGGTGGCATTGATCTTCAATTCCCTCATCACGAAAACGAATGCGCGCAAAGTCGATGCGCGCATGGGGCACCGCTCGCCCAATATTGGTTGCATAATGGCATGTTGAATATCAATGGCGAGAAAATGTCGAAGTCTCGGGGCAATGTTGCCTTGATCATGGATTTGCTGACCCAATATCCGGGCGAGGTGATCCGCATGGCCCTGTTGCAGGGGCACTACCGTCAGCCCATGGATTTTAACGATAAATTGCTAGATCAAAGCAAAGCAACGCTGGATCGCCTTTATGGGTTGTTGCGCGACTGCCCCGCGGACATTTTGGCCGAACCGGCGGGTCCATGTGATGATGCGGTGATGGAAGCGCTGTGTGATGATCTCAACACGCCAAAGGCGCTTGCCGCCCTATCAGCGCTGTCGAAACAGGTCGACCAAGAAGGCGGGTACCGTCGCTTACTGGCCGCTGGGCGCATGCTCGGTCTTTTTCAGCACACGCCCGAGAGCTGGTTTCAAGGAATGGATGCGGTCGATGCCGATCGGGTCGAGGCGCTGGTCGCCGCCCGTGCGCAGGCGCGCGCCGTGAAAGATTTCGCCGCCGCTGATGCGGCCCGAGACGAGCTCACCCGTATGGGGATCACCATTGAAGATACGCCTCAAGGAACGCTCTGGCGGCTCGCCAGATAAGACCCCGCGTCCTATACTCACCCCATGAAAACCGATTTATACACTGATCGCCTTTTGCAGCTCACGGCTCAGATCTCGTGCATTGGCCATTTGGATGCGCCGCAGGCGCAGGCAAAGGCCGTCTCAAAATTATGCGGATCTGAAATTAGCGTTGAAGTGAATGTGGATGAGCAGGGCTGTGTCACGGAGTTCGCCCAGCAGCTTGCCGCCTGCGCGCTGGGGCAAACCAGCGCGTCGGTTGTTGCCCGCGAAATAATTGGAACATCGGCAGATGAGTTTCGGGCCATTGCTGCTGAAATGCGGGCAATGCTCAAAGATAAGGGCACCCCCCCACAAGGCCGGTGGGCCGATTTGGCCGTGCTCGAAGGTGTGCAGGATTATCCAGCACGCCATGCATCGACCTTGCTCGTCTTTGATGCCATCCTCACATGCTTCGATCAGTTGGGGGTATAAGAGATGCGGTCGCTGATAATTCTGCCGATCCGTCTCTATCAGTGGCTCATCTCGCCGATCTTACCGCCCAGCTGCCGATATTTGCCCAGCTGCTCGGAATATACGGTCGAGGCGATAGAGCGGCATGGCGCGTGGGCCGGCTTTTGGCTTGGCGTTCGACGCATTTTACGCTGTCATCCGATCAAGATGCTGGGCGGCGGCGACGGCTATGATCCAGTTCCTGTTGAGCTTTTGCCGCGGTCTTGGTATGCACCTTGCAAGAAACATATTAACCCCTCTTCTCGTGACGAAACTCAATGATTACCATTACGCTGCCTGACGGATCCCAAAAACAGTTTGATGCCCCGCTGACCGGGCTGGAGGTGGCCGCGTCGATTGCGCCCTCTTTGGCCAAAAGAGCCTTGGCGATCAAAAAAGATGGTGCGCTGATGGATGTCGCGCGGCTATTGGAGGAGGATGCGGCGGTCGAGATCGTAACCGCCGAGACCCCCGATGGTTTGGAAATTCTGCGCCATGATTGTGCGCATGTTCTCGCGGAAGCAGTTCAGGAATTATTTCCTGGCACCCAAGTGACGATCGGGCCTGTGATTGATCATGGCTTTTACTATGATTTCGCGCGCGATGAGCCATTTAGCTTAGACGATCTAGAAAAAATTGAAGCGCGGATGCGCGACATTGTTGATCGTAATGAAACCATCACCCGCGAGGAATGGGATCGGGACGAGGCGATCGCCCATTTCAAGGAAATCGGCGAAGATTATAAGGCCGAGATTATTGCCTCAATTCCGGCCGGCGAGCCGATCACCATCTACCGCCAGGGAAATTGGAAAGACTTATGTCGAGGCCCGCATTTGCCCTCGACGGGTAAGTTGGGAAAAGCCTTTAAGCTCACCAAATTGGCGGGAGCCTATTGGCGCGGTGACAGTAATAATCAAATGCTGCAGCGCATCTACGGCACATGCTGGGCCAGTGACAAAGAACTGCAAGCCTATCTGACGATGATCGAAGAGGCTGAAAAGCGCGACCATCGACGTTTGGGGCGGGAAATGGACTTGTTCCATTTGCAAGAAGAAGCGCAAGGCATGGTGTTTTGGCATCAAAAAGGCTGGACCCTGTATCGCACGCTTGAGGTTTATTTGCGTCAAAAGCTCGACCAGCATGGTTATGGCGAGGTGCGAACACCGCAATTAGTTGATCGCAAATTGTGGGAAATGTCTGGCCACTGGGACAAATTTCGCGAGAATATGTTTGTGTCAGAAGCCGATGAACGCATGCTCGCGCTCAAGCCCATGAATTGTCCGTGCCACATTGAAATCTTTAAGCAAGGTTTGAAAAGTTACCGCGATTTGCCGTTGCGAATGGCCGAATTCGGCTCGTGCCATCGCTACGAGCCCTCTGGGGCGTTACATGGCATTATGCGGGTGCGCGGTTTCACGCAAGACGATGCCCATATCTTCTGTACGGAAGATCAGATTACCTCGGAAACTGAAGCCTTTTGCGCACTGTTGCGCGAAGTTTATGAGGAGCTTGGTTTCCCCGATATTCACGTAATGTTTGCCGACCGTCCGGAAACGCGGGTGGGCGATGACGCTATTTGGGACCGCTCTGAAAAAGCCCTTCTCGATGCGGTGAAGGCCACCGGCTTGCCCTACACCCCCAATCCCGGGGAAGGGGCGTTTTACGGGCCTAAAATTGAGTTTCATTTGAAAGATGCGATTGGCCGAAGCTGGCAATGCGGAACCTTGCAAGTCGACTTTAATTTACCTGATCGCTTGGGGGCGAGCTACATTGGCGAGGATGGTGCTAAACATGTGCCAGTGATGCTGCACCGCGCCATTTTGGGCAGCATGGAGCGGTTTATCGGTATTTTGATCGAACAATATGAAGGCCGTTTCCCTCTGTGGTTGGCCCCTCAGCAAGTAATGGTCTGCCCAATTACAACCGAAGCGGATGACTATGCGCATCAGGTTGTGGCGCATTTGCGCGCTGTCGGTTTGCGCGCCGAAGCCGATACGCGCAATGAAAAAATCAATTATAAGGTGCGGGAACATTCGGTCGCAAAAATTCCGGTTATTTTAGCGGTTGGCAAACGCGAGGCGGAAGCTCAGACGGTATCGATGCGCCGCCTCGGCGCACCGGATCAAACTATTCTGTCTTTAGCCGATGCAACATCTTTATTAGTCGATGAAGCGCGGTCGCCGGATCAAAAAAAGTAAGTTGTTTGCTTAAGGCGTGATCGGGATACGGATCGAAATTTCGACGACGTCTTCGTCATAGCGATCGAGCTGATAATATTTTGTGCCACCACTCACGCGCAGGCGCGCCGGTGATTTCCATATTGGCAGTTCAATGAAACGCGTGGTCTCCTCAATTAAGCTGTGGTTCATCAACAAAACCGCATATTCTATTCCCATCGACAGCGTGCCAACCTCTAAGAGCAAAAGCGCGCGGCTGTCGGCGCGCGATCGAGAGCGGGGGAAGAACTGACGTAAGGTCAGTTGTCCAATCAAGGAAGTCTAGCCGATTTGAATTTTGTCGGCTTGCGACCAGCTGACAAAATGAAACGACCGATCTCCACGGTGGTCGCCAAAATGTGCATAACCCGCACCGAGAGTGGATGGACGCTCGCGAAACACCTTGGCCCCAGACAGCTTGTGAATAAGCGCATCAATTTTTGGCGGAAACAAAAAAAAGCGCAGGGGCGACGGTATATTAACTTCGATTTCATTGGCGGCGGCATCGCGATAATAGGGGGTTTGAAAAGGCTCGCGGTGCTTAAGATTCATCATCAAATAAGGGTGCAGCCCCCATTCCACATGCACTTCCCGATAGGAATATTTGGCTGTTAACGCCTCGGGTGGGCCGGTGACCGACCGCTCCTTCATAATGATTTGGCCTCCGCCAACCGGCGCGAGCCATGCGGAGGCCTGCCCTGCATCGGGATGCAGAATCAGCACAAAAGCGCAACACGCCAGAAGGGGAAGTGGGCGACCAAAGGCAGAGCGGGATCGGGAGCGATTAAGTCGCAAAATATTTTTTTCTTGTTTTTCGGGTGACGATGCGCCACGACACTCTAACTCTAGGACATATTATTCGGAGCGTATAGCGTGGAAATGTCATCCCAATCTATTATCGATTTTATGAAGAGCCGACGATCTGTGCGGGCGCGGGATATGGCGGCGCCTGGTCCAACGCCGGACCAGCTGCAACAAATGTTAACGATTGCTGCGCGTGTTCCTGATCACGGAAAGTTAGCTCCTTGGCGCTTTATTGTGCTGACACAAACGGATTGTGAGGAGCTGGGTGCTCTGGGTGAGCATTTGGCGCAAGCGCGTGCGGGGGCTGAGGGTCTGACGGATATGATGCGAGAAGATGAGCGGCTGCGGTTTTTGCGCGCGCCGTCAGTTGTCTGTGTCATCGCCTCGACCCAAGAGCATCCAAAAATTCCGGCATGGGAGCAAACGCTGTCGGCGGGCGCTGTGTGTTATGGTTTGATGATTGCAGCGCATGGCATGGGCTTTGCGGCGCAATGGTTGACGGGGTGGGTGGCCTATGACGATGCGTTTGGCGCGCGACTGCGCCTGCAGCCGAATGAGGCCATTGCAGGTTTTATCCATATCGGGTCCAACCCGGGGCCTGCGCCGGAAGATCGGCCGCGTCCTAGCTTAGGCGATATTGTACAATATGGTTTGGAACGCGGGGATTAATGGCGCGACGATCTCGCTTTCTTGCCGACAGTCTCGATCTCCTTAATCTAGCATGGCCGGTAATTATCAATCGGCTGGGCGTGATGATGCTCGGCGTTGTCGATACCATTATGGTTGGCCAATATGCGGTCACCCATTTGGCGGCCATGGGTGTTGGATTGGTTCCGAGTAATATTCTCATTCTCATCCATATTGGTCTGCTGGTGGGGGTTCAAGTATTGGTGGCGCAAGCCTTTGGCGCCAAGGATTACAAGGCCTGTGGAGCGACCTTGCTGCGGGCCATTCCTTATGCATTTTTATTGGGCATGGTGGGCGTGGCCTTGTGCCAATTCGGTGAGCCCTTTTTTCTTTTGTTTGGGCAACCCGAAGAGCTCGCTCGGTTCGGCGGAGAGTTATTGATGATCTCTGGCTTATCGTTGCCTTTTTTGGGCGTCTATATGGCGTGCAGCTTATTTCTCGAAGGCCTGCGGCGCGTCCGACCTGGCATGATGATTATGATCGTCGCCAATGTGATGAATGTTGTGCTGAATTACAGCCTGATTTTTGGCGCATGGGGACTGCCGGAGCTGGGCGCAAAGGGCGCATTGTGGGCGTCGTTGATTATCCGAATATCGCAACTTGCGATGATTGCTGGCGTCATCTGGTTGACCATTGATCGGGCCAAGTTCGGCCTCAACCGATGGCCGCGGGTCGAGTGGCGGGCGGCAACGGAAATGCGGCGCATGGGCTATTTTTCGGCCGTGAGCATGGGGATTGAAAATGGGGCATTCAACGCGCTCGCCTTATTTGCGGGCCTATTGGGCACCGTAGCGCTTGCCGCGCATGTGATCACCATTAATGTGTTTGCTCTTGGCTTTATGCTTGGTCTTGGTTTTGCCGCTTCCACCAGTATTCGGGTTGGCAATGCGCATGGCGCAGGCCATCACGCAGAGGCCTACCGGCTTGGTTGGTTAGGGTTCTCTGTGCATGCAATTTTGGTGGGCCTCTTGGGCATTGGCATCAGCGTATATGCGCTTTCCATTGTCGGCCTGTATACGTCGGATCCTGAGGTTCAGGCTTTGGCGGAGCGAATGCTCGCTTATCTGGCTTTGGCAATTGTTTTGGACACGACCCAGGCGCTGTTTTCGCAATGTCTCCGCGCGCGGGGCGATACGCGCACGCCCATGTTCATTCACTTGCTTGCTTACGGTGTGGTGATGCTGCCTATGACCTATGTCTTTTGTTTTACGCTGGGTCGCGGGCCGCTTGGGTTGATCGATAGCACTGTGCTGAGTTCGATTATATCGGCGATCTTAACAGCCTATTTTTTCACACGACAAGGACGAGAATTCTCGCTTGCGGGCGCCTCGGTCAAAACCTAGGCACGGGCAAGGCGCGGTTATGCCGTTGCGCCAATTGTTCCTTTGGTAAGTAAGGCGTCGATCTCTTCATCGCTATACCCATATTGAGCGAGCACGTCGCGTGTATCTCCGCCAAGCTTGGGTGCCGGCCCTTTGGGGCTGGTGTCGAAGGCATTAAAGCGAATGGGGGATGCGGGTGCGCGATAATTTCCTCCCTTGCCATCGGGTTGATCGACAAATACGCCGGCGGCGCTGGCTTGCGGGTCATCGCTGATTTGGTCATAGGTCTGAACCGGTGCGTAGACAATTTGCGCTTTTTGCAAAGCCGCACAGAGGTCATCAAAGCTCATTTGTGAAAATGCCTGATCGAGTAGGGCAATCAATTGCTCGGCGTTTTTTCGGCGCGCTTGAGGAGTGGCGTAAAGCGGGTCTTGTGCGAGTTCGGGTTGGCCGATAATCGCGCATAAGGCTTCCCATTCTGGCTCGCCGGGGCGGGATTGAATGAATACCCATTTGCCATCTTGCGACTCGTAAAAATTTGCGATCGGCGCATAGGCGGCCTCGCGGGGCCGACTGCGGGCAATGCGGCCATAACGCAAATAGGTCGCGAAGTCGGCGCCCATAATATAGGTAGCGCTTCGTAGGAGCGAACTCTCTACCAATTGTCCTTGTCCCGTTTTTTGAGCTTGGACAACCCCTGCTAAAATACCTGCCGCGGTTGAAATGCCCGTAACATGATCGCCAACGCCGGTGCGCAGGGGATCTGGAGAGCCTCCTTTTGGCGTCATGATCCAGGCCAGTCCCGATTTTGCCCAAAACGCAGCCGAGTCGAATCCGGGCTTGTCGCGTTCCGGGCCCTCGAGCCCAAAACCTGTGACGCTGGCATAGACGAGCTTGGGGTTAATTTTCGACAAACGGGCATAATCTAGGCCCTGTTCCTCGAGCTGTGCAGGGCGCACATTGGTTAAGAAAACGTCGGCATCCTCGATCAGTTTGCGCACTAAGGCACGGCCTTCTTCGTCCGAGGTGTTTACGGCAATGGCACGCTTGCCGCGATTATCGAGGTCGAAAACGGCATTGTCCGGATATTCATCGCGCATTGCGGTTGAATAGAATTTTCGCATCGAGCAGCCCGACAAAGGTTCGATTTTAATGACATCGGCGCCCCAATCCGCCAAAATGGCGCTGGCAGCAGGTGCGGCAATATAAGTTGCCATTTCAATCACTTTTAGGCCGTTCAGCATGGCGTCTCTCCCTGTTGTTCCTAGTTATTATGGATGATGGCGATAAGATCAAGATCAATGATCTGAAACAGCCTTGGCGTCAGCGTGAAACAGGTTCATGCGCCATGCTTGTTTGGATGAACTGATAAGCCCCGAAAAGTTGAGCCTCGAAAAGTTGAGGCTATTGCCATCGGAGGAATGAGCACATAGAGATAGGGCTTCTATCTGTTTTTCCAAAGCCACCTGTCCTGCAGATGCGAGGTAACCACCATGTCCGTCCTATCGTTCCTGCGCGCGCAAGCAGGGTTTTTGGCGTTTGGTTCGGTTTGCATGATTTTTGGAAGTCTGGGGCAAACCTATCTTATTGCACTCTATGTGGACGAGTTGTGCGCCCGCTTCGATCTCACCTTGACCGATTTTGGAACGCTCTATTCAAGTGTCACGCTGCTGAGCGCTGTTTGTTTAATCTGGCTGGGTCGGCTGATCGATTACTACCGTCTGCCGGTATTTAGTGCAGGCGTTTTTATTGGCTTAGCCTGTGCCTGTGCTTTAATGGGTTTTGCCACCCAATTGGCGATGTGCGCTTTGGCTCTATTTTTACTGCGCCTATTTGGTCAAGGCCTCGCCATTCACACGGGGGTGACGTCGATTTCCCGGGCCTATCATCATCATCGCGGTACGGCCGTTGCTGTTTCGCAGCTCGGCTACCCGTTGGGTGAGAGCCTTTTTCCGGCCTGCGTGATCTTTTTGCTTATGGTTATGGATTGGCAAAATAGTTGGCTTGTTTTTGCTGCTGTGGTGAGTTGTGTCGCGCTTCCGGCGATTATCTTTCTGGCGCGTTTCGAGCCAAACGCACCCTCCCAAACCCCCTCCCAAACCCCGATTGCTCCAACGCCGACGGTGATCGATGAAACAACGGGTCCTGCGGCCGATCGCGGTGTTGTGCTGTGCGATCTGCGTTTCTATGGGGTGTTACCCTTATATCTCTCGCCTCCTTTTATCCTCACCGGCATGTTTCTCAGTCAGCTCGCCTTGGCGAATGAAAAATCATGGTCGACAACAGATCTGGCGCTCGCCTTTACAGTTTATGCCGGTGTGAAAATTATCGTTTCGCTGATTACCGGACGGTTGGTAGATCGATATACGGCCCGCCGTATCATGCCATTTTCTGCAATTCCCTTAATCGCGGCGTTTCTTGTCATTGTCGCTCCCGTGTCGGAGCTTGGCAGTGTTTACCTTTATATGGGCTTGATCGGGGTCAATCTGGGGATGACCAGCCCGATCAGCGGTGGTTTATGGCCAGAGCTCTATGGCACGAAATATCTTGGCGCCATTCGTTCCATGACTTCACCCATGGCCATTTTTGCGACCGCTCTTGCACCTATATCCTTCGGTTATATTTTGGATGCGGGGATCAGCTTTCAGCAAATTGCCGCGGCGGCCATCGTTTATCTTGTTGCGGCGGCTTGTCTCGCCGGTTTTGCTCTGCATAATGGGCGCACTGTATAGGGGGAGTCTTATGTCAAACACATCCACACTCATTGATGCTGCAACAATTCTAATGGTCCGCGATGTTCCGGGCGGCCTTGAGGTGTTCATGGTGGTGCGCCACCATCAAATTGATTTTGCTTCGGGGGCTTTAGTGTTTCCCGGTGGCAAGGTGGATGCGGCCGACCGGC
>Ga0181607_10001897_pt1 | contig 18647 bp, 15 predicted proteins | sample 041ome_9_FD_132420 | JGI IMG/M metagenome (GOLD analysis project Ga0181607, IMG submission 132420) | Coastal salt marsh microbial communities from the Groves Creek Marsh, Skidaway Island, Georgia - 041413US metaG (megahit assembly) | ecosystem: Environmental > Aquatic > Marine > Intertidal zone...
AAAATAAAGTTTCTGATCATTTATGGCAAGTTGGCGCAAAACTAAAAGATGGATTTAATGACCTTGCAAAAATACATAATATTGAAGAGTATATTCAATGTATTGGTTATCCATGCAGGTCAGTGGTTACTTTTGATCCCAAGGACAGTTTTGATAATTTAGAAATGAAGTCTTGGTTTCAGCAAGAATTACTTAGAAGAGGCGTTTTATGGACGGCCTATCATGCAATTTGCTTCTCTCACAAAGATGAGCAAATTGACTACACTCTTAATTGTCTCGACGATATATTTCCTATATTTAGAGAAATAGTTGAGAAAAAGAAAGATTTATTGTCTTTGATCGAAGGTGTTCCTGTAAGGCCGGTTTTTAGAAAGGTTTCCGATTTCAATTCATATATACAAAAGGATAAGCTTTAAATAATGCAGTTTAGATTTATTGCTAATGCATGTGGGGTCTTCACGTCTGCAGCTGGTAAAAAGATTTTGACTGATCCATGGCTTGTTGATGGAGTTTTTGAGGGTTCTTGGTGTCATCCATATCCTTTAGAAAATAGCTTAAAAGACCTGCAGGATGTTGATGGAATTTACCTTAGTCATATTCATCCTGATCATTATGACCCAAGAAATTTTGAATTTAGAAGGGATATACCAATATTTGTGCTTGATCATGGAAAAAATTTCATGCACAAAAATTTAATAGCTCAGGGTTACACAAACCTTATTCCTATAAAAGATGGTGAAAAAGTGCAATTTGAAGATTATGAGCTCACAATGTTTGCGGAGTTTACTACCCACATATATGATGAATCTCGATTTGGTACTTTGATCGATTCAGCAATAGTTTTGGAGAATGATGGTCTTGTTGCATTTAATCCAAATGATAATAAGCCAGATGTAAAATCGTGCATTAAAATTAAAGAAAGATTTGGCCATATAGATCTTGTTTTGTTAAATTCCAATGCTGCAGGCGCATACCCAGCTTGTTTCAGCAACCTTAGCCATGATGAGAAGCTTGAAGAAAAAAATAAAATTGAAATTAGGTATCTAGATCACTCTCTTGATTGTTTACAAGCCTTGCAACCATCTGTAATGGTCCCCTTTGCAGGCTTTTATTGTTTAGGCGGCAAGTTGCATGAGAAGAATCAATACCTTGCTTCTCCCGGTCTGCAGGAAACAGCAGATTACCTTAATCAGAGAATTACCTTTGATACAAAGGTTCTTCCAATGAGAGAAAATGATATTTTTGATTTAAAAACAGGACAGACAAATAGAAAATTCGTTCCATATTCACCATCAGAAATTCATGAATATATTGAAACATCACTATCAAATATAAAATACGAATATGAAGCTGATGAATATCCTGATATTGAAAAATTAAAGCTTGATATAGTCGATGCCTCACAAAAGATGCATATAAGGTGGGCAAATTGGAAATTCAGTCCTGATATGCAAATCAGGATTAATATAGATGGAAACATGATAGATATCTGTAAGCCAGAGAAAAATTCAAAAGGCGTAATTACTTGCTCTTTAGACACAAGATTATTAAGAAGAATTCTTGATAGAGATGCACATTGGGCTAATTCTGAAATCGGAGCTCATATAGAGTTTCACAGGAGTCCTAATCATTTCTCACCAGATATTCATACAATGCTATCATTCTTTCATTGTTGAGTATTCTTAATCAGATTTTTTCTTGAAGCTCCAGAATCGTTCTGTCATAAAGTGCACGGTCACTGCATAGCTTTTCAATATCCTTCCTATTCTTAAACCAGGAGAGAGTTCTTTTCTCAAATGGGTAAACAATAGCGTGCTCACTTAATATTTCTTTTTCATTTTCACGCTGCGTACAGATTGGAATGACTGCAGAATTTAAAGATTCACATAAAGCAGTTGATGCCCATCCAACACAAAATATAGGGTTTAACTTTTGAATTAAATTATACCCATCAATTTCTTCATTTATAAGTTCTATATCAAGAGCTTGGCTGATTAGCTTTTGTTCATCTGTATCCATCACAGGATGACTTTTATAAAATGGTTTAATTCCCTTATGTCTGAAAAAGTTTGTGATTTCCGACAATAGATCTAATTCATCACAATCTCTAGAGGCCCCAAAAAAAATAATATTATTAGCTTTAGCAACAACTGGTTGAAATGCATAAATACTAACATTCGTTCTCGGGGAAATTTTTTTTATGTATTCTAAATCATCATTAGAATAAACGTAGACATGAGAATATTGTAAAAAAGAACTTTTGCTAGCCACAGACATGGAGCCATGCTTTAAAAGATGCGTTGATATATTTTCTTTTAATGCGGCGCAAGCAAATAATTCATTGCCCCCACTAAAAAACTTTATATGAGAATTTTTTGATTTAATTTGTCTTAATAACAAGGAAACATATGAAAATAAAGCAATATTTTTTATACAAAAAGGAAGAATTAGATAAAGCATTCTTAAGCTTCTTACTCGACTTATAAAATTAGACGACTCTATTACATTAAATCTTAATTCGTTAACAAGGTCACAAAAAGAAAATTTAAAAATTTTTGTGAAGGATTTTTTATCATACTCATCCAGAAAAAAGTTTTTAATTTTGTGCTCATTTTCGAAAATTTTAAAATAATTTTTATGCCTGTAATCTAAATTTTGCTTATACCCAAATTGTGTTGTTCCAACCAAATGATCAATGCTCTTGAGAATATCATTATCCCTTTCAGATTCTTGGTTAAAGTATAGTGAAATAATTCTTAATCCCCCAATGATTAAAAAGATCATTGCATAAAAATATTTCAAGGGATTTTTAGAAAAAAACTCTAATGAAGATTCATTTGATACTAAAAAATTATTTATTGCCTGGCCTGCAAGCATCCATTTATGATTTTCTAATACAAAATCTTCTAATTTCAAGTTCCTAGTCTCTTGAGATCGACTGCTCTACTGCAAGACATACTTCATGACCAATTATAGTGTGCATTTCTTGGATCATGGCAGTTTTTGATGAGGGAGCTATGAAAGATAAATCAGCAATATCGCTTAATTTATTCTCTTTTGAGTTTCCTGTAAAAGCTAATACATGCATTTTTTTTCTCTTTGCTTCAATTGCAGCTTTAATAATATTTTTACTAGAGCCACTAGTTGAATAGCATATTAAGACATCATTTTCCTCACCAAGAGTTTCAACTTGCCTCTCAAAAATACCTTCAAAACCAAAGTCATTAGACCAAGCTGTAATTAACGAAGTATCAACACTTAAGGCAATTGCCTTAAAACCCTTACGGGGATTATGATGATTTAATGTAGCGCAGTACTCAGCGGCCATATGCTGACTTTCAGCAGCGCTGCCGCCGTTTCCACAAAATAAAATTTTATTTCCAGCAGTCAAGGAATAAGATATTTTTTCAGAGAACAGTGTTACAACTTTCTCAAAATATTCTATATTTTCTAATATGTTATTTGATCTATCTTTGAGTCTAGTTTGAATATTATTCATTAATGTTAATAAATCTTAGTTTTAATATATTATACTTCAGTTTCCTAATTTAGGGCTGGATGGCAGAGTGGTTATGCAGCGGCCTGCAAAGCCGTTTACGCCGGTTCGATTCCGGCTTCAGCCTCCATTTTATGAGCTGGCTATTTCATCATAGTTTAATGGGCCTTCAATGCATCCATTATTCAATCTAAATATTTTATTGCACTCTTTGAGAGTAGATATTCTGTGTGCAATTGCAATTATTGTTTTATGATTGCGAAGTCCAACTAATTCTTCCATGACTTCTTTCTCAGTAGTTGGATCTAGTGCTGACGTAGATTCATCTAGCAGAATAATCTCTCTTTCATGATAAATAGCTCTAGCTATAGCAACCCTTTGTTTTTGACCGCCGGAAAGCCTTATCCCGCTGTCACCCATATTAGTTTCAAGCCCCTCAGGTAGTGTTTGAACTAAAGCGGATAACTTTGACATTTTTATTGCTTTCTCTAATAGCTCAGGCTTTTGTAGTTCCTCTTCAAAAGTTATGTTTTCTGTTAAAGAACCATTGATCAAAAAAATATCTTGAGGAAGGTATGCGCATTTTGCTCTCCAATCATCAATGTTTTCCAATAAGTCATGGCCATTATATTTAATACTCCCAGCGCTCGATTCTAAAAATCCCAAGATCAGATTTACTAGTGAACTTTTTCCAGAACCAGATGGGCCTATTAGTCCTATAAAGTCTCCTTTGTAAATTTTGAGATTTATGTTTTCAATGGCATTATCTTTTGAGTTTGGATATTTGTAACTAATGTCATTTAGCTCAAGATTATTAAACTCTTCTTTAATTAATTGACGACTTGTTGAAATAGCCTTTCTTTTTAAGATATTTGATTGTGAAGATTTTGTATTTTGTTTTTGTAATAATAGCGACAGTTTAATAATAGGCTCTTTTGAAAAAATTAAAGTATTCCATGAGGATTGAAGAGAGCTAAGCAAAGGCGCAGTTCTTATCATTCCAGCTACAAACATTCCAAGTGTTACAAACATTGAGCTAATTTCAATACCATTGCTAATATTAATTCCGATAATGGCAACGATAAGGATAATTAATACTAATTCAATTAAATTTCTTGGGATAGTTGATGAAAATAAAAGTCTTACCGATGTTTTTGCAACTATATTTGCTGCCTCCACAATCAGTTTCATAAAAAACTGCTCTTTACCAAGTGTTTTGATTTCCTTGAGACCTTTTGCGATGTCTGTTGTGCCTTGAAGCATGCCACTTGCTCCAGTCATATACCCCTTACCATAATAAGTAAGCCTTTTTGCAAAAATTAAATTAAATACAACTAGAACAAGCCCAACCACTCCCAATAACATCAATAAGGAGGATAAATTTGTTATACCAAAAAAAATTGAAACAGCCAAAATTACAATTATGCTACTTACACTTTGGAAAATAGCCTGAAGACATTCAGCATAATTTGATGCAAAATTTGCTATTGAAGAGAGGTTATCTCCAGTTTTATTGGATAGAAAATTTTCATAACTTTGGTTTAAGATGCCGTCAATAAGTTGTTTTTGTATTTTAGCTTTTTCATTCATCGCAAATGCTAGAATGAAGTATTGAGATGTTAAGACAAAAATAAATTTTATAAAAAAAATTATAACCATTGTTATTCCAAGCATAATCATAATTTGATTATGACTATAAGATTTCAGATAATTAACAATTTGGTAGTTATCAAGTTTATCAATAAGTTCTGGATCAAATAATAATGTTAGGTATGCTCCAATCGCACTTATTCCAATTAAATCTCCAGCTGAGACTAAAAGAAATAGAAAAATCAGAGGGACTATCTTTACAAGGTTTTTTCCTAAAAGATACCGAAGGGATTGATAGAAATTCATTAAATTCTAATTAATAAGTTTCAGGGTTCGTTTTTATTAAATTGGCTTTTTACCATATTTTCCATGGAGCCAAGTTTTTAGAATATAAATTATTCAGGATTTTCTTTTCTGAAAGTGTATCCATTGGTTGCCAAAATCCAGAGTGTTTGTATGCAGCAAGCTCATTTTTTTTAGTAATTTTTTGAAGAGGTTCAACCTCCCAGGATGTCATATCTCCATCAATATAATCAATTACAGATGGATGTAAAACAAAGTAACCCCCGTTAATCCATGAATTTTCATTATTCGGTTTTTCATTAAATTGCTTTACTACATTTTGCTCATCTATTTTGAGTATGCCAAATCTTGAGGGTGGATTGACAGCCGTAACTGTTGCAAGTTTTCCATGAGCATGATGAAAGTCGAGAAGTAATTTAAGATTTATATCAGCAACTCCATCACCATATGTTAAAAAAAAAGGTTCATCTTGATCAAGATATTCGCGCACTCTTTTTATTCTTCCGCCTGTAAGAGTTTTATCTCCAGTATCTACACATGTTATATTCCAATTTTGATGAATATTTTGAATTACTTTATTTGAATTATTTTCAGTATTAAATATTACATCTGAATTTCTTAGATGAAAATTATTAAAATACTCTTTTATAAAGTAACCCTTATAACCAAGACAAATGATAAAGTCATTTACCCCATAGAAACTAAATATTTTCATAATGTGGACTAGAATTGGCATACCGCCAATTTCAACCATTGGTTTTGGTATGCTATGAGTTTCTTCTGCTAGCCTTGTTCCAAGACCACCAGCTAAAATAACAGCTTTCATAATTATGATTATTCAAATTTAATTCGGCTATTCTATCACTAAGCTATTTATTATGGATACAATTGAAAATGTTTACTTTATAATTTTTTAATAGTTAGTAACGAGCATCAGCTCAATAAAACCCAAGTATTTAATGATTGAGTCAAAAGTTTCAATAATTCTCATGACATATAATCAAGAGCAATTCATTAGAAAAGCTATTGAAAGTGTATTGTCTCAAACATATAAAAACTTTGAACTTATAATTAGTAATAATGGGTCTATAGATAATACTGCATCAATAATTGAATCTTTCTTGCCTGACAAAAGAATTATTTTTCTTAACTATGATAGTAACGAAGGTCCAAACATCAGAACCAATCAAGCCCTTGATATAGCTAAAGGTAGTTTTATTAGTTGGCTATATGGAGATGATTATTACATGCCCACTAAGATACAAGATCAAATGAATGCGTTTTCTAATTTAGATAGTAGCTATGGGATAGTTTATGGTCCAGGATATGAAGAAAATGTTTCGAGCGGGCAATTATCTTTGTCAAAAGGGGTTTCTAGCTCTGGACAATGTTTTGAAAGTTTTTTAATGGGATGGTTAAACCCAGGCTCAGTCAATCCAATTTCCCCGCTAGTTAGAAGTGAGTGTTACAAAATATGTAGACCCGATAATTCTATCTTTACTGAAGGAGAGATTTTATATATCCATCTTGCGCTTAGCTTTAAATTTTTTTTCTTGAACAAACCATTGGTTGTAATGTCTGAGCATGAATTAAGATTTGGTAAAGCTTATAAGAGAAATCTTGATACTCATGTAAAAAGTATTGAGAGATTGCTAAACAAAAATAATCTCTCACCTAGACATGTAAAAAGAGTATATCGTCATCTTAGTGAGCTCAAAATTAATTGTAGCTGGCATTCCTTTAGAACAAATCAGGATACTTCATGGGCATTAAAGAATCTTTACTCAGCTTATGCTAATGCAAAAATTCACTCAATACTTAACAAGCACTTTTTGGTTTCACTCATTTGTTTACAGCTACCCATTACTTTTCAGAGATTGATAAATCAAATCCTGCCAAGGGTTTAATTATTTTGTAAACCAAGGCTTCATTTACACAATCTCAAATAACAATCTCAAATAACAATCTCAAATAACAATCTAAGTAACTATTATTTTTCTATCCCGCAATAGAGTTTGCTATAATCCTTAAAATTTTTTAATTTAAAAAGGCACCTATGACAATATCAAATTTTATAAGAGTCCCCTATGGTTCAACCGTTCATGGTAACGAAGAAATAGATGCAGTAGTAAAAGTGCTTAAAACTACAACACAAATGTCTACCAATGTGTCTGTTTTTGAGAACAAAATTGCCAAATTATTCAATAAAAAAAGAGGTGTAATGGTAAATTCAGGCTCCTCTGCTTTATATGTTCTTATTGAATCATTGCAGTTACCCACTGAATCAGAGGTCATTACTCCAGTGTTGACTTTTGCTACAACAGTAGGTTGTTTAGTAAAAAATAATCTAAAACCCCACTTTGTAGACGTTGGCTTAGATACATACTGTGTAGATGTTTCTAAGATAGAAAGAGCTATTAATGATAATACTTCAGCAATTATTGCTCCTGATTTGATGGGAAACATATGTGAGTGGGATGCTATTCAAGCCCTTGCAAAAAAATATAATCTCAAGGTTATTTGTGATTCTGCTGATACTCTTGGCGCTACACTTAATAAGCAGTCAACCGGTTCTTTTTGTGATGCAGCTATCACTAGCTTTTATGGCTCTCACGTCATAAATGGTGCGGGTAATGGAGGAATGCTTGTTACAGATGATGATTCTGTATATGAGAAGTCTAAACTCTTAAGGTCTTGGGGCCGAAGTTCATCTCTTTTTCATGATAGTGAAAGTATTGAAAATAGATTCAATATTCATTTAGATGGTATTCAATATGATGCAAAGTTTGTTTTTGAAGAAATTGGATACCAATTAGAGCCATCTGAGATCAGCGCTGCTTTTGCTTTAGTGCAGCTTGAAAAATTAAATAAGAATATTTCAGCCAGGCAAGATAATTTTAATAGCCATATGCAGTTCTTCAAGACTCATGAAGAGTTTCTAGTTTTACCCAGGCAAAATCCAAGAGCTGAAACTGGCTGGCTTGCTTTTCCGTTAATCGTTAAAGAAGATGCGCCCTTCACCAGAACAGATTTACAGATATTTCTTGAGAAACGTAATATTCAAACAAGAGTTGTCTTTACTGGAAATTTGTTAAGGCAACCCGGCTATAAAGACATTGATTGTATTGGTAAAGCTGATGATTTTGTAAATGCAGACAACGTTATGAGAGGCGGAATTCTTTTGGCACTTCACCACGGCCTCAATTCTGAGATGATTAATCATTTATATGATTCGTGCGATAAATTTTTTTCTCAACTTTAGAAAGTTAAGTTATTGAAAGATCAAACAAGAAATGGCTCAGTTTGTTTCCTTACCTACGATCTAGGTTTTGGTGGTGCAGAAAAAGTTATTGTTACACTTGCGAATGAATTATCTCTTTCGGGCAGAGATATTTCAATAGCAATGCTAGGCACAAAAAATGATTTTAAAAATATTTTAAGTCCAAACATAAAAATCATTCTACTGAATTGTGAAAATATTAAATATTCACTACTAACTTTATTAATTTTTTTTTATAAGAATAGTTTTGATAATTTAGTAGCTAACTTGTGGCCAATTACTAGCCTAAGTTTTTTCATAAAGCTTATTAAGCCTCAAACTAACTTTGTCATAATCGAGCACTGCCAGCTTTCTGAGCAGTTCAAGAATAAAGGAGTATTGTTCAAAAAACTCTTGCAAACCTCAATTAAAGTTTTGTATAGGTTTGCTAATAGTATTATTGCAGTCTCAAACGGTATTAAGTCTGATCTCATAAAATTAGGAGCTCCTGGAAATAAAATAAAAGTTATTTATAATCCTTTCCATCAAAATCCCCAAAATTCAAATGAAAATCTGAAAAAAAATATTTTAGAATGGTTAGAGGCCAATGAAATTAATCTTATTGCAGTAGGTGAGCTAAAAGAATCTAAAAATTTTTTAAATTTAGTTAAATCAATAGATATTTTGAAAAGTGAGTATCAAAAAAAAATAAACTTATTGATCCTCGGCGATGGAGATGAAAGGCCGAAAATAGAGAAATATATTATTGAACATGATTTGCAACAGAGTATATTTCTTCCAGGCTGGGTTCCCGATCCGATTCCATATATGAAGTTATCAACATTATTTGTGTTGTCTTCAGACTATGAAGGATTTGGCCTGGTGATTATTGAAGCTTTTTCTGTGGGGTTGAATGTTGTGTCTACAAATTCATCAGGACCGGTTGAAATTCTCAAAGGCGGTGAGCTAGGACATTTATGCCAAATCAATGATCCTTCATCATTGGCTAAATCTATAATTGCAGCCATCACCAATCCCCTTTCAAAAGAACAACTTATAAGAAGAGCTGAAGAATTTAAACCTAAGAAAATTATTCAAGAATATGAGAAAATTCTTAATTAATGATTAAATACAATTTTTAATGTATCAATGATGTTTGATTATCTAAAAAAAATAACTCCATGAGTGCTAGTTTCTGGAATGGAAAACGTGTTCTTATTACAGGGGATTCAGGCTTTAAGGGCGCATGGTTGAGCTATATATTAAATAGTTATGGATCTAATGTTCAGGGCGTTTCTAGTTCCGAATTTAACCAAAATACGAATTTATATTCCAGCTTAAATCTCAATAAAATTACTAATACTATAGATTGTGATATCAGAAATGCTGATGAAATAAAAAAAATATTTAGCTCTTTTAACCCAGAAATTGTTTTTCATTTAGCAGCTCAGCCACTTGTTCGGTATTCATATAAAGACCCTTTATTAACTTATGAGACCAATGTAATTGGAACATTAATTATTTTGGAAGCTATTAAAGTATCAAAATCAGTTCAAGCAGCAGTTATGGTAACTACTGATAAGTGCTATGAAAATAATGAATGGGACTGGGGATATAGAGAAAATGATCCATTAGGTGGCCATGATCCATACTCTAGTAGTAAAGCGTGTGCTGAATTATTGATACGCTCATATCAGCACTCATTCTTCAACGAATCTAAATCCCATCCTGGTATAAGTAGTGTAAGAGCTGGAAATGTTATTGGAGGCGGCGATTTTTCTGATGACAGACTTATTCCTGATTTATTTAGAGCTATTCAACATAATTCTAAAATCTTTCTAAGAAATCCTCTGGCAACAAGACCTTGGCAGCATGTTTTTGAGCCTCTTTCAGGATATATGGAGGTTGCAGAAAGGCTTTTTGAATGTGGTTCAAGTGAGAATGATTGTTGGAATTTTGGTCCAAATAATCGTGACATCAGAACAGTAAATGAAATTGTAGAGTTATTCTCTTCCTCTTGGGGGATAAAAAATATTTCAGAAATTGATCCCAGTTCCCAACCTCATGAAGCCAAATCGCTTAGTTTAGATATCAGCAAAGCTCAGTTTAAGCTTGGTTGGTTTCCTAAATGGGATTTAGAAAATGCTATTGAAAAAACAGTAAATTGGTATAAAGGTTATCTGAATAATGATGATTTAAGAAGTTTGAGTTCACTTCAAATAGAAGATTTTTTTAAAAATTGAGCGTTTTATCATTAATAAAGTTTCAACAAAATCTTAAAAATAGTTAAGTTAGTTATGAATATTCATATTGTAAATTATGGAATGGGAAACATCTTTTCTATTCAAAAGAAAGTACTTCAGGAAGAGGCGTCAGTTTCAATCTCTTCAGATCCTATAGATATTCTTAAAGCAGATAAGATTATTTTGTGTGGCGTAGGCCATTTTGCTAAAGCTATGAAAAATTTAACTAAACTTAATCTGATAGATCCTCTAAATGATTTTGCAACTATTCATAAAAAACCAGTATTAGGCATATGTTTAGGCATGCAGTTGATGGCTAATTTCAGTGAAGAGGGCAATGTAGATGGCTTGGGTTGGATGGATTCGTCTGTAAAAAAATTTAAAACTACTGAGCCACAAAAATTTAAGATTCCACATATGGGATGGAATACTATTACTTCGATGAAAAGCAGCCCTTTGCTGGGGGATATCTCATCGGAAGAAGAGTTTTATTTTGTTCATTCTTTTTATATGCAACCTCATAGCAAAGACATTATATTAACTGAGACGAATTACATTGAAAATTTTTGTTCAGGAGTCCAGAAGGATAATATTTTTGGTGTCCAGTTTCATCCTGAAAAAAGTCATTCAGCTGGAAGAAAATTGCTGAAAAATTTTATAGCTTTGTAGAGAAATGTTTAGACCTAGATTAATTCCTACACTATTATTAAAAAATGATGCTTTAGTGAAGTCTGTAAAATTTAAAAAACATAAATATATTGGCGATCCAATTAATGCAGTAAAAATTTTTAATGAACTCAAAGCTGATGAATTAGTATTGTTAGATATTGATGCAACATCACAAGGCAGAAGGATATCATCACATGTAATTAGGCAGGTTGGTGAAGAGGCCAATATGCCTTTTTCAGTTGGAGGAGGCATTAGCTCTATTAAGGATATTCAAGAAATAATTGCCTGTGGGGCAGAAAAAGTAGTACTCAGCTCTTATGCAATTTCTAATCCTGACTTTATTAAAGATGCTGTAGATCATTTTGGTTCCTCTACAATTGTTGTATGTATTGATATTAAAAAAAATTTTTTAGGAACAACGAATTATGTTTATGTTAATAATGGAAAGAAGGCAACAAAATTACTCCCGATAGAGGCAGCTAATAAAGTTGAAGCAATGGGAGCGGGAGAGATCATTGTCCAATCTATTTCTCGCGATGGATCTATGCAGGGGTATGATATTGAATTAATCAAGAGCATTTGCAACAGCGTATCAATCCCAACTACTGCTTTGGGAGGAGCTGGAACGCTTCAGCATATTCAAGACCTTTACAAGTCCGTAAATGTTACGGGGATTGCTGCAGGCAGTTTTTTCGTTTATCAAGGATCTAATAAAGGAGTCTTAATTAACTATCCTTCTTGGAAGGATGTAATAAAATAGATCAATAAATCTTTATTCTTAATTAATAAAAATGAATCAATATCAAATCTGCAAAAGATGCGTGATGGATACAACTGATCCCGAAATTACATTTAATGATCAAGGCTTTTGTAATCATTGCGAAAATTTTTTTGACGAAATCAAAATCATTGTTCCACAAGGCAAAGATAGAGAAATTCGACTGGCGCAAATGATAAATAAGATTAAAGATACAGGTAAAAATCAAAAATATGACTGTTTGATTGGGGTAAGTGGTGGCGTTGATAGTAGCTATGTAGCATATATTGTTAAGGAGCTGGGTCTAAGACCGCTAGCAGTTCATATGGATAATGGTTGGAATTCTGAGGAATCGGTTAAAAATATTAGAAGTTTGTGTACTACTCTTGAAATTGATTATGAGAGTTTTGTCTTAGATTGGGCGGAGTTTAAAGACATACAGCTAGCGGTTTTAAAGTCATCAATTGTAGAAGTAGAATTACCTACAGATGTTGCCATCGCATCAATTTTACATAAAGTGGCTTCTAAAAATAATATAAAATTTATTATCGGTGGTGGAAATTATGCTACAGAGGGAATTTTGCCTAAATCATGGTTCTATAACCCAAAGGATTTAAAATTACTTAAATCCATACATCGTGTATTTGGAAGCAGAAAAATGAAGTCTTTTCCAACTTTTGATTGGAAGGCTGAAATATACTATAAATTTTTCAGGCGAATAAAAATGGTCTATTTATTAAATCTACTCCCATTTGATAAGTCTATGGCTTTAAGGATTCTAAAAGAAAAAGTTGGGTACCATGAATATGGTGGAAAACACCATGAGTCTGTATATACAAGATTTGTTCAATCTTATATTCAGCCTGAAAAATTTAATTTAGATTATAGGAAAGCTACTTTCTCATCTCAAATCTGTTCAGGTGCAATGACGCGAAATGATGCGATTGAGGCCTTAAAAATATCTCCCTATAACGAATCTATGTTAGATTCAGATCGTGAGTATGTCCGAAAGAAATTTGATTTATCTTTAACTGAATTTGACAATATCTTGAATGCAGAGCCTAAGTCATATAAAGATTATCCCAATGACGAAAAATGGCTTACATTCCTCTATAATCTCTATAATAAATATATCAAAAGTTAGTATAGACAATTGTTTAATCTTCTATACATAATAATTCTTTTCTATAAAAAATATGATATTCAACAATACTAAAATCGGAGTCATCGGAATGGGTTACGTTGGTTTGCCGTTAGCAGTTGAATTCAGCCATCATTTTTCAGTTGTCGGCTTTGATATTAATTTTGATAGAGTATCTAGTTTAAATAAAGGCATTGATTCAACCAATGAGGTTGAGAGTAAATTATTGAAAAAGTTAAAAAATCTTCATTTCACATCAGAGGCTGATGAATTGAGAGAATGTAACTTTTTCATTGTAACTGTTCCTACCCCAATAAATGCAAACAAAAGACCAGATCTCGAGCCTCTATTAAGCGCTTCAAGACTCATTGGTAATATTCTTAAGAAGAATGACACAGTTGTATATGAGTCAACTGTGTATCCAGGGGCCACAGAAGAAGACTGCATTCCCGTCTTAGAGCAATATTCTGGACTATCTCTAAATAAAGACTTTCATGTTGGCTATTCACCAGAACGAATTAATCCTGGTGACAAGAAACACCGTCTGCCAAATATCATGAAGGTGACTTCTGGATCAAGCCCTAGGTCTGCAAAGTTTATAGACCAAATCTATAAAACAATTATTACTGCTGGAACTCATCAAGCAGAAAGTATAAAAGTTGCTGAAGCTGCAAAAGTTATTGAAAATACTCAAAGAGACCTCAATATTTCCTTGATAAACGAGCTAGCAATTATTTTTAATTTAATGGAGATTGATACAGAGGCTGTCTTAAGGGCAGCAGAAACAAAGTGGAATTTTTTAAAATTTCGACCTGGTTTAGTTGGTGGGCATTGCATAGGAGTTGATCCATATTATTTAACCCATAAGGCAGAAAGCCTTGGTTATAATCCTGAAATAATTCTTGCTGGCAGAAGAATGAATGATGCCATGGCTTCATTTGTATCTTCTCAACTAATAAAATTATTGGCCCAAAAAGGTATCAAAATTAATCAGTCAAAAATTCTAATACTTGGGCTTTCATTTAAAGAAGATTGTCCTGATATAAGAAATACAAAGGTAGTAGATATTATTTCTGAACTTAAAGAATATCACTGTAAAGTTAGTGTTTATGATCCTTGTGTAGATAAATTTTCTGCAAAAAAAGAGTACGATATTGATTTGTTAGATAAGCCTGAAATAGATAAATATGATGCAATAGTAATTGCTGTTGCTCATAAACAATTTAAAAAGCTTGGCATTAAAAAAATTAAATCATTTGGTAAGTCAAAACATATTATTTACGATCTAAAGTATTTATTTTCTCAAGCGCAAGTTGAAAAGCGCCTATAACTTATCAATGTCCTACTACGCTAGAAGCAAAAAAAGATTAATTTCTAACCAAAAGACCTGGCTTATTACAGGAGTTGCTGGCTTTATTGGAAGCAATCTCCTGGAAACACTTTTGGACTTAAATCAAATAGTTGTGGGGGTTGATAATTTTTCAACAGGTAATAAAGAAAACTTAGATGAAGTTAAGTCATTGCTCTCATCAAAAAAATGGAAAAACTTTACTTTTATTAAAGGAGATATTACAAACTTTAAAATATGTCAAAAAGCTTGTCATAATATTGACTATATTTTGCATCAAGCAGCGCTTGGGTCAGTGCCTCGCAGCATAAAAGACCCTATTTCAACAAATAAAAGTAATATTTCAGGTTTTTTAAATATGCTAGTTGCAGCAAAAGATTCTAATGTAAAACGCTTTGTCTATGCTGCTAGTAGTTCTACTTATGGAGATCACAGGAAGCTACCAAAAAGGGAGCATATTATTGGAAAACCACTCAGCCCATATGCTGTAACCAAGTATGTTAACGAATTATATGCTGATGTATTTCATCAAACCTTTGGTTTAGACTCAATTGGTTTGAGGTATTTTAATGTTTTTGGAAGAAGGCAAACTGCTAAGAGTGCTTATGCTGCTGTAATTCCATTGTGGATTAATTCAATAATTAACAATGAAGATATTTTTATCAATGGGGATGGTAAAACTAGTAGAGACTTCTGCTATGTGGATAATGCAGTGCAAGCAAATATCCTTGCGGCAATTACTCCCAATACAGATGCTTTAAATAATATTTATAATGTTGCAGTTGGAGAAAGAACTTCACTTAATGAGCTATACCTTCAATTAAAAAAGTTAATTGATAAAGTCACAAAAAACTCACACTCTAAATTGAATTATCGAGATTTTAGAGAAGGAGACGTTCGTCATTCTCAGGCAGATATATCAAAGATATCCAATTTATTGTCATTCAAACCAACACATAGAATAAATGAGGGTTTGGCTGAAACAATAAACTGGCATTTTCAACGAATAAAAAAATAAATGTGTGGCATAGCAGGTTTATATCAATCAACTGCTACTAATTCAGCACAGGCCAGGAAATCTATTCTAGAGATGACACAATCTCTTGCTCATCGAGGCCCTGATGATACAAATATATATGTTGATGATGGATCTGATTGGTATTTTGGTCATAGGAGACTATCTATCTTAGATACATCTAAGGGAGGCTTGCAGCCTATGACTTCTCATTCAGGCAATTTAATAATTACTTTTAATGGAGAGATTTACAATCATCTCGAGATTAGAGATGAATTAGAAAAAGAAAATCCATCTATTCAATGGAAGAGCACTTCTGATACTGAAACTTTGCTTGAAGCATTTGACCAATGGGGAATCAATTCAACACTGCCTAAAGTTAGAGGAATGTTTGCAATTGCAGTATTGGATAAAATCAATAAAGATTTTTATCTTATTAGGGACCGATTCGGAGAAAAACCACTTTATTATGGTTGGGCGCAACAATATCAATCTTCTTCCTTCTGTTTTGCATCAGAATTGAAGGCTTTTAAAGTTTTGCCAGATTTTTCTAATCAAATTTCTCAAGAAGCCTTAATTAAGTACTTTAGTTATATGTATGTTCCTAGCCCTCTAAGCATATATGAAGGAATCTATAAGTTAGAGCCAGGATGTATTCTTAAAATATCTTCCAAACCTCCTATTGAAAATATAAATAAAGTTCCCCATGTGCTATCAGGCAAAATTTTTGAATATGAGAATATAACAATCTCTAAATGGTATGACCTAAAAGATGTTGTTAATACCTCTTCTAAAAATCTTTTTAATGATTATGCATCTGCAGAGGCTGCCTTAGAGAGTGAATTAAATAAAGTAATTAAAATGCAAAGTCTTGCTGATGTTCCTCTTGGAGCATTTCTTTCAGGAGGTATTGACTCCTCTTTGATAGTTTCGTTGATGCAAAAACAAAGCTTGAAACCTATTAAGACATTTACAATAGGTTTCGAAGATCCAGAATTTGACGAATCACCATTTGCTGCCGAAGTTGCTAAGCATCTTCAAACTGATCATTCAGAGCTTTTTGTTTCGGCAGAGGACGCTCAATCCCTTGTTCCAGAGCTTCCTAAGCTTTATGACGAGCCATTTGCGGATTATTCCCAAATACCTACATATTTTGTTAGCAAAGCTGCAAAACAGTCCGTGACTGTATCGTTATCTGGAGATGCCGGAGATGAAATATTTGGGGGTTATAATCGTTACTTGATGGCGCCTTCTTTATGGAGGAAAATAGCATGGTTGCCAAGATTTTTAAGAAGAATAATTGGCAAAACTATTTTAATGTTACCAGCGTCTTTTTGGGATAGCCTTCAACTTTTTTTCAAGCCTTTTTTAAAAAAACAAACTTTTAATCATTTTGGCGATAAAGTTCACAAACTAGCAATTAGACTTGTAAAAGTTCATTCTGAAGATGAGCTATTTGAAAGTTTAATCATAGAACCTGATGCTGAAAAATTGGTTTTATTAGACAAAAATTATATTCCTTCAAAAAATCTAACTGCTTCTTTGGCTGACTCGCTGCCTGAAAATGGCATGAAAAATTTTGCATCAAGAATGATGTTTAGAGATACATTAAATTATTTGACCGATGATATTTTATGTAAGGTAGACAGGGCAGCAATGGGCGTTAGCCTTGAAACAAGAGTTCCCTTTTTAGATCATAAGATTGTTGAGCTGGCATGGAGAATGCCTCTAGAGATGAAAATTGAAGGCTTTAAATCCAAGATTATATTGCGAAATATTTTATATAAACACGTTCCAAAGAGCTTAATCGAGCGACCTAAAGCTGGTTTTAGCATTCCCTTGGGAGATTGGCTTAGAGGCCCTCTTAAAGAATGGGCAGAGAGTTTACTTAATCATAAAAGAGTAAAGAAAGAGGGCTATCTTAATGCTGACCACGTTCAATTAATATGGCAAGAACATTTATCAGAAAGAAGAAATTGGACAATCAAACTTTGGAGCATCTTAATGTTTCAAAGTTGGTTAGAATCAGTTAATAACAAATATTAGTGAAGATGTTGAATCAATTAAAAGTATATCTATACTGTAAATAGGAGTTAAAAATATAATGAATATCCTTAAAAGAATTAACCTTAAGCAAAATTTTGAATTATCTAAACTATTTTTAAAAGAATATGTTTTGGTTAAGCAATCTCTTGTAGTGATAGGAATTTCTTTAATTTTTAGCCTTCTAATTATTCAGATTTCAATACCTAAGTTTTCTGTTTCAGCAACATTAAGGGAGGCTCAGTCATCCGGAGGCGGTATTCAAATTGGTACTGGTGGGTCATCAAGCTCAATTTTAAGCAAGGTTGTTGGAACGAGCTCTCTTGATAAATCATATGATGAAATCATTTCGAATATGAGATCCTATGTAGTAGCGCAAAGACTATGGGAAAAGGGGTGGGGCTTAGAGATTTTTGGGAATGTAGAATTAGACAAGGAAGATTTTAGTAAAATTCCAAAAAAGCATACCTTAACTGATAGGCTCATCGCATGGATTACAGGCTATCAACTTAATGAATTTTATTCCGCTCATGACTTACAGGCATATATAAAAGCTACTATTAATACCCAAAGAGATCTAAAGCAAACAAATATAACTGTATCCACTCTTGCAAGAGATAAAGATTTTGCAATTAGGTTTATTAGTGCTGTTATTTTGGAAACAGATAATTATGCAAAAGAATATTTAATTGCAAAGTCAAATCAAATAATTGAGTCTTTATTTGATCAGCTTGCAGTTTCAAAAAACTCTTCAATATCAGCAGCATTATCCAACAGCATCAA
>Ga0181607_10001898_pt1 | contig 18645 bp, 16 predicted proteins | sample 041ome_9_FD_132420 | JGI IMG/M metagenome (GOLD analysis project Ga0181607, IMG submission 132420) | Coastal salt marsh microbial communities from the Groves Creek Marsh, Skidaway Island, Georgia - 041413US metaG (megahit assembly) | ecosystem: Environmental > Aquatic > Marine > Intertidal zone...
GTTTAATTTAACTGAAATTAAATTTAGTTTGGTGATTGATCGAGAGTTCCAGTCAGTATTTTTTAAATGTATCGACGTTGATGATTATAGACCAAACGCTGAAGAAAGAAACCGATTAGATTTTACGCTCTCTCATACGCCTAATCAGGCGGATAAAATAAATTATTTAAAGTCAATCTATGGAACAAATGTTGATGGATTGTCCAGAATTGTGATGAGGTATCCAATGTTGAAGAACATCATGCGCGGGGTAGTGCATGCAGTCTGACATTATTGTTGTTGTTGGTAGCACATCAGGAATTGGCTTAGAATTGACCCGTCTTCTTGTAGCGGAGGGAAAAAAGGTCTTGGGACTAGGACGCAGTGCGGCTCCCGATGAATTTAATGAGAATTCACTCTATGTGCACTTATCCCTTGATTTTTGTTCGAAAGATTGGCCTAAAAGACTGGATGCATTTTTAGAAACTAAGCTCCGCAAAACTAGCATTTCAGGCTTTGTTCATTCTTCTGGCAGCATAGTCCTCAAAAGTCTTATTGATTCGTCTGACGATGATTTAATTGACCAAGTTTCTATAAATTTGACTAGTGTCATGTTACTACTCAAGAGAGTGCTACCGCTTATGAATGATGACGGTGGCAAGATAGTAATGTTGGGCAGTAGAGGCAGACGTTTTCCATTCGCTAATGGTGCTGCATACTGCGCGAGCAAAGCTGGTTTGTATGCCATAAATGACTGTCTTGCTCTAGAGATGAGGAACGAAAAGAAAGTCGTGGGTACCACAATTATTGAGCTTGGAACTGTGCAAACAGGTTTTGGCGGAGTGGAGCCGGATGAACGACAAATTTCTGTACAGGGAGCCGCATCTGCGATTTTGAAAATTTTGAATACAAGAGAAATGAATGATTTTGATCAGAGGATAATTGAAATAGTTCCATCAGTGAAGAGATTTTTACATGAATGAATGGTCTGTAGTCGTGGGTCTGGGAAGTCTTGGGTTACCGTTATTGAGAGAGATCAGGAGTAAAACTTCTAGGAAAATTTTGGTTGTCTCTAATGATGATCTACCAGATGAATTTTGCAGTGATGATTTCATAAATTTACGTAAATTAAACCTAAACGGAGTAGTCGATTGGAGTGATCTACTCATCAATTGTGACAGTATTCATTCAATTTACTATCTATTGGCAAGCACCAAGCCAAGAGATGATAGAAGCAACGAACTGGGTTTCACTGACAACTTTTCAGTGAATATTTCAAAAATTAATCATGAATTTTTAAAATTAGTCTTTGAAGCGCGTAAGCTTTTAACTAACCGAAGCTACATAGTTGCCATTTCTTCAGTTTTGGGATCGCAAGTTGCCCTACAAGATGCTGTACTGGACTATCATGTTTCAAAAAGCGTTCTAAACTCCATCGTAAGGCATTTATCGATAATTCTTGGTAAAACAACATCTGTGAACTGCATAAGTCCTGGGTTGTTATCGAAAGGTGGATCAAGCCCATTGATTAATGATAAAGAGCTAATTGAAATGGTCAAAAGGTCGAACCCCATGGAACGAGCAGTGACCCCAAGAGAAGTGGCTTCCATGTGTCACTTAATAACTAACGGTGCTTTTGACTATCTGAACGGCCAGAACTTGATTCTTGATGGTGGAGCGTCAATTATCGAGCCTTTCTCACTCTCTAAGAAAGCGTCTGGAAAATTTTGAGCTTACGTTTTATCAAAAATTGAATCTGCAAAGATAATATGCGCTCCAGTTTTTCATGTCTTCTAAATCTGGAATTATTTCTTTGAACTGATCACATATTAAGTTTCTATGATTGTTTAGGACGTCAATTTGAAATTTGGATAGTAATTCAACTATCTCTGCCTCTGACCAAGCATTCTGGTGATTAAACGACTTTAATGTTTTCTCTTCAGATGCAACTCGTACAAGTTCACGCGATATTTTATTTGGTGAATTACTATTCAACAAATGCTTTATTTTTGGGGACGGCAATCTTGGGGGACCATGATAGGCGCCCTTACCGTTATAGTTAATATTATTAGAAAAATGATCACCATATGCTTGGTTCCATATTCCACAAAACATCATTGCAAGCCTATTTTCAAAAGTGTCTTCAACAGCGTTAGATCTCCACGACCAAAGAACGGACTCAATACCTTTATTTTTCATACTTTCTCGAATTGAAAATTTGTATTGTTCAAGAAACCAGGAAAAATCTGGTATTTTAAGAATAAAAAGTGCACCAGGTTTAGCACATTTTTTCATTTCCATAAGCACTCGACTCACCACAGGGTCTGAGACATGTTCAAAAAAGTGGGAACTATAGAATAAAGATACAGAACTTTCATCTATGGGGAAATCACATCTTTCATGAAACTTCATTTTGGTGACACCTATAGAGTCTAATTCATCCAAACAAACCCATCCGGGCCAATTACGTGCACCGCTGCCTATGTTAACTTTTACGCAGTCTTCAACATCTGGAGAAATAAAAAACTTAGTGCCAACGTTATTAATATTCACAGAAACATCCGCTTTAGAGACATTTTCGAGCTGCTTTGGACTTTTAAGATGCCTTCCTAAAAAATGTCCTGGCCATTCTTGTTCACCGTCCACAAGTGACCTCATCAACGTAACTTCTATAGATATTCGTTCGTGTGTAGTACCAGGGACACCCGTATGACTAACGTCACTATTTCTAAAACAGACTGCGGTACCTTCAGGTTCGTTGTCTAAATGATGCGTCATTCCTGATCGATCCTTCCATGAAAAGCATCCATGCTCGGGATTGAGGGGGGTCAGGTATACCATGATTTTCATATGACCAGGAGCGAAACCATCTGTGTGCCAGTCGTTTGGTCCAAACCTTTTAGAGAGGGGCTTCGTTTTCCAAATACGAGTATTTATGAAGACAAATGGGCTTCCCACGTATACCTTGAACATTTGCCTAAGTTCATTATGTAACTTCTGTACAGTCTGGTGCGCATTGCTAAACTGATGTAAGTTTCCAGCGACAATATTTTGGTTTAATGTCTCTAAAACTTCTGGACGCGGTTTTCCAGTGGATAAAGTTGGATGATTTTGGACATCAAGAATGTGCTGTGCGCTTTCAGAAAAACTAAAGTTAGTACAAAAATCGTTTTTAATTTCGATTATCAACTCTTCAGAAATTTTTCCAACAACTACATCTTCCGGAGTTCCCCAAAGATGATCCACAAGATAGCTGTGTATACCGAAAAGTTCTTGTATAGAATGTTGCTGATTTTCCATCATTATCTCTCGATTTTTGTAATTCAGATAATGTTTCGAGCAAAAATTGTACCAAATAGTCATAAGTGAACCTTTCATTAAAAAAATTTATGGTTAAACTAATATTCCTACTCTTTTAACGAGAGGAGATGACTTTCATCGAACAGATACTCTTTCGAAAATGAGCAACACTCGCTTTAAGTGAGATTTTAGAGCAGAGAATTTAAAGTTTCTCAAATTTTTGAATAATAATGAAGAGATTGATGCCTAGAAATTTATAATTTCGCGTCAAATGCAAATTTTATGAAGTCATATATAATTTGGTTATGATACAAATTACATTATTTTCCGAGCTAAAAAAAATCCTTTAAAAATTAATTTATTCTGACATTAATAAAATATGTTGTGATTTTCATACAAAATAATTAATTATAAGAGTTATAGACTGGCGTATATGTATTTACATAGTAAGGGATGCAAACATGCAACTTCGGGGCGTTACTTTGTTACTTATTATAGTTACTCTCGCCACGAGTGCATATTCAGTGCCCATTATCCAATGCAAACCCGAATTGGTAGTTTACTGGTTGTATAATCAGGAATCAAACTCGTCAGAGTTTGTTGAAAAAAATGAAGCTTTAACAAATACAGCTCTGTTATTTGATTTTGGATTTATCAAACTATCCCAAACAGATCTTAGCGACCAGGTACTCTATAGACAAAGTTCAATAACAAGAAATAACGATGACTGGTCAGATCTGACAGTAAGGTATGAAAGTACCGTTAAACAGGAGATATCTAAAAGTAGTTTAATTGTCTCTGATCCGATGTGTATAAATAGCCGATTTATGAGAGCCAATGTTATAGAAACTGCTGCTATCAGTTATTCTAATTCTTTTTACAGATGTGAGTGTTTATCGCCTGTATTTGATCATCATCATTTCATCTTAACTAAATAATTATTCGGCTAATTTTAAGTAGAGGAAATTTCAGATTTTTGATTGAAGCATTTTGGTTTTAATGTGGTTGAAGCACTAATTTTCATGTGCAGAATAATTCAAAGATGGATACGCACAGCAGGTATTACGTATTATACTAAATGAGTTGTATTGTTTGATATTACTTATCGATCTTTTATGTAAAAAATTTGTAGTATGGAAAGTTAGCGCAGAAATTCGATCCAACATACTATTTCTCATCAGACAGGTGTGAATACGATCTACGTCAGTTAAAAACCGACGCCATTTGCTACCTGATTTTTCGCTTTCTGAAATAGGGAGGTCGATATTTCTGAGCGCTTGCATATTAGAAATTCGACTCTAACTTCGAAGGTTATGGTCGAAACAGATAATTTATAGACAATGCTTTGTTGCCCTTGAACATAAATTGGTCGCTAATTTCCGCGAAAAAAGCCCTAGATCCGGTCTGGCATCAACCAATTTCAGCTGTGTAAATTTCTGATAAGTCGATTATGAATAGAAATAAACAAACTTATTAGTGTATGATTTCTGCACTTGCATCAAATGTAATTTGATGTCTGATGCTAAGAAATTTGTAGATCCTGGAGTTTTATCGATATTGGCAGTTTTGACAGAGTTAGACCTGCTATCTGAGTTCAAATAGGGAACTTACAAAATGCTAAATCAAATATTACGAACGGCTGTCTCAACTTTCCGATGATTATAGAATTGAATTTAAATTACTGGAGAATTTACAAATGAAAAATCGAATAATGGTCATTGGTTCTAATTCTTTTTCCGGTTCGCACTTTGCTGCCTACGCGGCTATGATGGGGAATAGCGTAATGGGCATCAGTCGCTCAGATCAGCCATCAATTGAGTTTTTGCCACAGTACTGGCACTATGATTATCTTGTAGAATACCCATTCGAGAAAATAAATTTGAATAAAGATTTAGCTAAGTTACAAGCAACCATTACAGACTTTTCTCCCACCCATGTTGTTAACTTTTCTGCTCAGGGCATGGTAGCTGAAAGTTGGTTAAGCCCATTGGATTGGTATCAAACAAATTTGCTAGCTCAAGTTCAACTTCATGATATTCTCAGGGAAAATAAAAATTTCAAAAGGTATGTTCATGTTTCGACCCCCGAAGTATATGGTAGTATCGATGGCTGGCTGAAAGAGAGCCACAATTTTTCACCGAGTACACCTTATGCAGCTTCGAGAGCGTCATGTGATCTCCACTTAATCACATATTTAAAGGGTCATGGTTTCCCAGTTATATTTACCAGAGCTGCGAATGTTTACGGGCCAGGGCAGCAGTTATATCGAATTATTCCTAAATGCATTTTAGCCTGTATTTCAGGAAAAAAATTTGAATTACATGGTGGAGGTGCTTCTATTCGTTCATTTATTCATATTGATGATGTTGTTAATGCTACGCTAAAAATAACTCTATCAGATAAAACAGGTGAAACATTTCATATTTCAACAAACGAGTTTATATCGATAAAAAATTTAGTTGCGAAGATTGCAAAAAAGTTTGGGAAATCTATAAACGAAATAGCTGAATTAGGCGAAGAGAGGTTAGGTAAAGATTACGCTTACAAACTTTCTTCTGAAAAATTAAGGCACGAGCTGAAATGGAAAGATCTTATTGAATTAGATCATGGGATAGATCAAACTATTGAGTGGGTTCAAAAACATTATAGCAGCCTTTCTGAGGTTAGTTGGGACTATGAGCATAAGTCATAAAAATGGAAACACCATGCAGGAAAATATTTTAGTTACCGGTGGATGTGGTTATGTTGGCTCAATGTTGGTGCCTGCCTTGTTAGACGCTAACCACAGCGTTACCGTGATAGATAATCAATGGTTTGGAAATTATTTGAAACCACATCATAACTTATCGATTAATAAAATGGACACACGAGATTTAAGTGAATCCGATTTGATTGGATTTACCCGCATAATACATTTGGCGAATATCGCAAATGACCCATCTGTTGACTTGGATCCAACCTTATCTTGGGAAGTTAATGTGCTTGCGACGCAACAACTTATCGAGAAATCACTTCTTAGCAGAGATGTAAAACAATTTATATTTGCAAGCTCGGGAAGTGTCTATGGAGTTAAGGAAGAGTTAGATGTTACGGAAGAATTGAATGCGGTACCGATTTCTGCTTATAATAAAACAAAGATAATCGCAGAAAGGGTAATTAAAAGTTATTCCGACAAAGTTAAGGTGCACAATATTCGTCCTGGAACCGTGTGTGGGCTTTCACCCCGCATGAGATTAGATGTAGCTGTAAACCTTTTAACTTTTCAAGCTATCGAAAAAGGCAAGATAACGGTTCTTGGTGGTAACCAAACCCGGCCAAACATCCATATTAAAGATATGGTAAGCGTTTACCTGCATTTTTTAAATTTTTTTGAAACATTGGGTTCCGGTGAATACAATGCTGGCTTTGAGAATATTTCAATCATTGACATTGCCAAAATGGTTAGGTCGCAGATAGATTGTGAAATTGAAATTTTACCTTCTAATGATCCAAGGTCATACAGGCAAAACTCTGACAAGCTTTTAGGCACGGGCTTTTTACCAAAATACTCTGTTATGAACGCAATTACGGAAATAAAAGAAGCTCACAATAGAGGGGAACTTAGAGATAGTGATAATTTTCATACCATAAATAAAATGAAAAAGTTATTGGATCTTACTTAATGGGAAGGGAAATCGACCTTTTAGTTAATTATCCTAAAGCGAAAAGGGATATTTCTGCTAGAGCGAGGAAAAAAACAGAATTAGATCGTGTTATTGCCCGAAAATTTGATAAGTCGTTTTTTGATGGCGAAAGAAGGCATGGTTACGGAGGGTTTAATTATCATCCTAGATTTTGGAAACCGGTTATCCAAACATTTAAAAAGCACTGGAATTTGCTTCCTGGGAAGTCAATTTTAGATGTCGGTTGTGCAAAAGGTTTTATGTTGCATGATTTACAAGAGGAAATTGTGGGAATTCAAGTTTTTGGGGTTGATATATCTGATTATGCTATTTCGAATGCCATGGAAACTGTCAGAAATAATGTACAAGTTGCTAATGCTAAGGAATTGCCATTCGATGATAATAGTTTTGATGTGGTAATATCGATTAACACTATTCATAATCTTGAGATATCTGATTGTATTCGGGCCATTGAAGAAATCGAACGTGTTTCAAAAGGAAATTCTTTCATAACTGTAGATGCTTACAGAAACGCTACCGAAAAAATTAGAATGTTAGATTGGAATTTAACAGCAAAAACGATCCTATCGGTGGATGAGTGGAAAAATCTATTTTTAGAAGTTGGATACACTGGCGACTATTACTGGTTCATACCGTGAAAGGTTCGAGATGGAAAATTATAAAATTCTTGAAATGATGCTGAAAATCCGAATGGTCGAAGAGGAAATAGCTGGTCGGTATTTTGAGCAAAAAATGAGATGCCCTACTCATTTGTCGATAGGCCAAGAAGCAGTTTCGGCCGCCCTTTCAGTTAACTTAACACATGCTGACCTGGCAGTTAGTACACACAGAAGCCATGCGCATTATCTTGCTAAAGGCGGTGATCTATCCAGGATGATTGCTGAGATATATGGAAAATCTACAGGTTGCTCGCAAGGTAAGGGAGGGTCGATGCATTTAGTTGACCTCAGTGTAGGCTTCATGGGATCGTCGGCAATCGTCGGAAATAGTACGCCAATTGGTGTTGGCCTCGGTTTGTCTTTAAAGCTAGATGGTAGTGACGCTATTTCGGTTGTATTCATTGGCGATGGTGCTACTGAGCAGGGCGTATACTATGAGTCGTTAAACTTTGCCGCGTTGAAAAAACTACCAATCTTGTTTGTCTGTGAAAATAATTTTTATTCGGTCTACACTCCCAAAAAATATCGACAACCTTCTGAACGATCTATAGCAAAAGTATCAAGTGCAATGGGTGTTAATGCTACTGAATTGGACGGAAATGATGCGTCGAACCTAGATGTTGAATTTTCGAATATAATATCAGAAATTAGAGCGGGTTCAGGTCCTCAACTTGTTGAATGTTTAACTTATAGATTACGTGAACATTGTGGACCCTTGTATGATGACAATCTTAACTATCGTCCAGAGACCGAGATTGCGTCTTGGTTGGAAAATGACCCGATACAAAGATTTATTGATTTGTATTCAATAAATTCAGAAAAGTTAAATTCTATTAAACATGGAATTTCAAAAGAAATTAAAATTGCATTCGAATTTGCGGAAAATTCACCTTTTCCGCCATCCGAAGATGCCTATTGTGGGGAGTATGCATAATTTCTGAGAGATGTTTATCATACGCTGAAGCCGTCAACGAAGCACTTAAACAAGCGATGCATCAAGACCCTAAAGTGCTTTGCTACGGATTAGGAGTAACAGACCCAAAACATGTATTCGGTACAACCAGGTTCCTAGAATCTGAATTTGGTCCTGAACGCGTCTTCGATATCCCATGCTCAGAGAATGCTATTACTGGCATTGGTGTAGGAGCCGCTCTTCGTGGCTATAAGTCAATAATTACCCATCAACGTCTGGATTTTAGCCTCTTATCGATGGATCAAATTGTGAATTCTGCAGCAAAATGGCATTACATGTTTGGTTCTCAGATGAGCGTTCCCATTACTATAAGACTGATACTTGGAAGAGGTTGGGGACAAGGACCTACCCATTCGCAAAACCTGCAAGCATGGTTTGCGCACATTCCTGGATTGAAGGTTGTTAGTCCCTCTAATGCATCCGACGCAAAAGGACTACTGCTTGCATCCATATCGGATCCCAACCCAGTAATCTTTTTAGAACACAGGTGGCTCCATAATTCAGTATCTGTGGTGAATCCTAATTATTATGAATTAGAGATTGGCAGCTCAAACATTCTAAATGTTGGTGAAGATGTAACTGTGGTTACCAACTCATACCTGGTACCAGAGTGTATTGACGCAATTCGGTATCTGTACAATGAATTTTCGATTTCTTGCGACTTAATTGATATTCGTTCCATCAGGCCATTGGATAAAGAAATGATAATAAAGTCAGTTGCGAAAACTGGTAAGTTGCTGTGCGTGGATACCGCATCAGCGTCGTTTTCTGTATCAAGTGAAATCATTTCTTGTGTAGCAGAAAGTATTTCACCATCTAAATGCATACTTATGCAAAAAATAGGTTTACCGGATATACCAGAGCCAACAAGCTATGGACTTACAAAGGGTTTTCACCTTAATGCGGATGATGTCATAAACAAAATTTTTGCAATGTGCGGTATCGCAGAAAAAACTCCACCGATAATCAGGAAGGTAGAGCATCATGATATTCCTGGAGCTTGGTTTAAAGGCCCATTTTAATGAAGAATGGTCTAATACTTGGGATCTCTAGTGATATAGGAAGTGCTATTGCGCATCATTGGTTAGAGCGTGGCTTTAATGTCGCTGGCACATATAGAAATAAATCTTTCAAGACATCGCAATTAAGTGATGAAGGCACCAAATTATTTCAACTTGACTTGTTATCGGAAGAAAGTATCGACAAGTTTATAGTAAAATATGCAGCATCAGGACTGAAATGGGATTACCTTATCGTCTGCCCAGGAACGATGACCCCTGTAGGACCATTTTCAAATACAGACTTTGTAAAATTCAAACAGTCTATTAACGTAAATTTGATTGGTCCTTTGCAAGTGGTTCAAGGACTTTTGCCGTATTCATCTGAAATAAAATTGAAGCCGCTAATAACATTTTTGTCGGGTGGTGGAACTAATGGAGCCCCAGTAAATTTTTCAAGTTATATAATAAGTAAAATAGCTTTGCTAAAAGCTACCGAACTTTTAGACGCTGAGCTAGAAGATTTTAGAACAGTTATTTTTGGGCCAGGGTGGATTAGAACCAAAATTCACGATGAGGTATTACAGTCTAAAGACTCTGCACCCCATGCATTTATGGAGACTGAACGGAGACTACTGGAAGATGATTTCACTCCAATGTCTAGTGTACTACAATTTGTGGATTGGATAATTGAACAAAAGAAAGAAGTATTGGCAGGCCGTAACTTTAGTTCGCGTGATGATCCATGGTTTCAAAAAGACTTTATCGAAAAACTAACTAGAGACACTTCCCTACTGAAACTAAGAAGGCACTTACATTTAAAAGGCCAATTCAAATGAAACTTAGTGATTATGTAATAAAATTTTTTGTTGATAGAAATATAGATACAATATTTGGAATTGCGGGTGGTGCATCTCTTCATTTACTCGACTCGATCAGTAGAAATAAGAGCGTAAATCTCACTTGCAATCACCATGAGCAACATAGCTCAATGGCTGCGGATGCCTATGCAAGAGCGACAATGAATTTTGGGGTAGTAGTGTCTACTAGTGGGCCGGGAGCAACGAATTTAATTACTGGGGTTTGTGGTGCCTATTATGATTCTATTCCACTTTTCTGCGTTACAGGACAGGTAAGTACTTGGCGTCAAGTTGGCTTAACAGGAGCAAGGCAGATCGGCTTTCAAGAGACACCTATAGTTGACATGTTCAAAGGTATAACGAAGTATGCAGTCCAATTAGATCAGCCAGAAAACATTAGATTTGAATTGGAAAAGGCATTTCACATAATGCGCGATGGTCGACCGGGGCCAGTGTTAATAGATATTCCAGATAATTTGCAAAGAGAAATCATAGACATTGATAACCAACCATCGTTTGATTGGCGCCAACCACAAAACGAAAAAATATCAGAAAAAGAAGAGGAAAATAACGCTAATATACACAAGATCATAGAGTGTTATAATAAAGCTGAACGCCCTGTTATTATTTTAGGAGCAGGGGCTGCTCGCGCCGCGATCAATGGTAAATTGAAAGAATTTTTAGATTTCTTAAGTTGTCCAGTTGCAACAACTTGGGGAGCAAGTGATTTTCTAAGCTGTGATGCGGATTATTATGTAGGTAATTTTGGAACTCACGGAAATCGATTAGCTAATTTTGCAGTCCAAAATTCAGACTTCATCTTATCGATTGGAGCTCGTTTGGACACCAAGGCAACTGGCACGCCAGTAGAGACGTTTGCTCGTGATGCGTTCAAAATTATGGTTGATATAGATAAACATGAATTAAACAAATTTTCGCATTTTAACTTAAGTATAGATCTAAAAATTTGTGCTGACTCTAGCTCATTTATTCAAAAGATATCACAATACTCGACATTATTCATAAATACAAACCATGAATGGATTAATAAAATCAATATATGGCGGCCGCGTCTAACAGAAATAGACCAAGGCTTTCGAAAATCAGACGGTTCTTCGCACGTATACGATTTTTTTGCTAATATTGGAAAATATCTGGATCCAAACTCCGCAATTGTTAGTGATACTGGGTGTGCATTGGCTTGGTTAATGCAGACTTTCAGATTTAAGAAAGGTCAAAAGTTTTTCCATGATTATAATAACACTGCCATGGGTTGGTCCCTACCAGCTGTGACTGGAATATTTCATGCCAAACAATATAAACAAATAAATTGTTTTATTGGTGATGGTAGTTTTATGATGAGTATTCAAGAACTGTCTGTGATTAAACACTTAAATATCCCAGTAAATATTTTTCTGTTAAATAATTCTGGATATTCTATGATCAAACAGACGCAAGACCAGTGGCTTGGGGGTAATTATTCCGGTTCTGATGCCTGTATTGATTTAAGTTTTCCAAACTTCAAATCTATTGCAAATTCGTTCGGAATTGAATACCAAAATCTTAATGTAATAGGTGATGCTTCGGAACGGCTAAAACGCAGTTTTGCTCATATAAAAAAACCAAAGTTGATTGAAGTTAAAATAAATTCCGATGCCAGAGTATTACCACAAGTCAAATTTGGTAGGCCCAACGAGGATATGGAACCGCTGCTTGACGATGATGTATTTTCTGATTTTATGATTACACCGAGCATAAGGACGTTTCAATAATGGGACAAATGCGTGCAGCAGTGCTGCGCCGACTGAACGAACCTCTATCTATTGAAGATTTAGAAATCCCCAGTCTTTTTGATGGTCAGGTTCTCGTTAAATTAGCATATTCAGGTATTTGCCGCAGTCAATTAATGGAGGTCGAAGGGAAACGTGGTCCGGATAATTGGCTCCCACATCTCCTCGGACATGAAGGGTCAGGGTTTGTTGAAGCCATTGGTGCTGGTGTATCGAAACTAAAAGTTGGGGATAGGGTTGGAGTAAGTTGGCTGCCTTCCTCCGGCAGAGATAGCGATACACCTAGTTATATTAAGTGTGGTTCATCTGAAACAATAAACTCGGGTAAAACAACTACGTTTTCAGAATTTTCTATTGTTCCAGAAAATAGAGTTTTCAAGGTGCCCAACAATATTACGTTGATAGAAGCTGTGTTGTTCGGGTGTGCTTTATCCACGGGAGCAGGAATGGTTTTTAACGAGACCAAACCCCAGAATTTAACTGACAAAATTTTAGTGTATGGTATTGGTGGGGTAGGGCTAAGTTGTTTAATTACTTTGTTAGCATGTGGCTATCAAAATATTATCGTCGCTGACGTTTCTACCTTTAAGCTAAAAGTAGCTAAAAGCTTGGGTATAATAAAACGAGCTAATATGCAAAATAGTTCTGATAAAGCTATGCTGAATGGCTTAACCTTTGATTTTATCTTTGAAGCCACTGGATCAATAGAAGGAATAGAGTATTGTTTTGAGCTCTTAGAAAATAATGGAACGCTTTTGTTTGCTTCTCATCCTGAATATGGATCTAAAATCAAAATTGATCCTTATGGACTTATCAAAGGAAAAAAAATACTTGGTAGTTGGGGTGGCTCGAGTAATCCAGAATTAATAATTGAAAAATTTTCTGAATTTAAAGAGAAAAATAACATAGACCTAAGCGTGTGTTTAGGTTCAATTTATCCTTTAGAAAAGATAAACGAAGCCCTAATGGATTTAAAGAATTATAAAAGTGTGCGACCAATTATAAAATTCAATTGAAATTTCTCTGTAAAAAAACGAATACCTTGCATGCATCGATCTAAGCAAATATCATCTAGTCTGGCATAAACTATAGAGAATATAATATTTACGATTAGACACTCGGCGATTCGTGAGAAATTATTATCTATTCAGTAATTGAATATAGAATTATAAATTAATCTAGGTTTATATGTTTTAGAATGGCTGCTTTCTTTTACATATAGAAGAAAGAATTAGACTCTATATTGGATGTTAAGAGCCTGATCGACCACTGATAGTTTTTTTTATGTGAGCATTAATAATGACTATTGTGAAAATAGAAATTTGAATATGTCAGTTAATTTTTTATTGCTTTCTTATTTATAGGTTCACGTTATCTGTATCGGTTTTTCTTTGAATGTATGGCGCGAGACGTATAATAGCGAAGTGGAATATAAATTCCTAATCCCATCTAAATGGAGCGATGAATGTTACAAGATTTAATAAGCAAGATCCCAAGTTTAAGGTCAGAGCTCTATCGTGGATCGTGTGTTTATAGTCTGATAGAAAGTCAGGTCTTAAAAGATGTGGAAACATATTTTGGTCTAAATAGCTCATGTAGAGTTGATTTTTCGGGGGTCGGTGTGATACATCTCCCATATTTTTCAATGGGAAATATTAATACTACCCATCTCTTTGGATTAGATGAGCTTGTCCTGTTCTCATATTACATGATTAATAAAGGCAAATACAAGAAAGTCGCTGATATTGGAGCGAATGTTGGCCTTCATTCTGTAGTTCTAGCCAAGCTTGGTTACATTGTTTCTGCATACGAGCCAGATCCTGTTCATTGTAGAGAATTCTTAAAAAACATAAAATCGAACGAGGTCAGTGGACGTGTAGAGTTATTCTGCAATGCAGTATCCGATGTCGTAGGTGAGGTTGCTTTCACTCGAGTCAAAGATAACACCACTGGCAACCATATTACCGGTTCAAAAAATCCGTATGGGCAGACCGATGAGTTCTTAGTCAGAACGATAGGCTTTCGTGATATTTTACTCAAAAGTGAACTTGTCAAGATTGATGTAGAAGGCCATGAAGCTGTTTTAATAACAAGTACAGAATCCAAGGACTGGGACGGGACAGATGCATTTCTGGAGGTTGGATCAAAGGAAAATGCTAAAAAAATATATGAGCATCTTAACAATTTAGGTATTTCGATGTTTTCGCAGAAAATTGGATGGAGTCGAGTTCGAGCTCCCGAAGACTTACCTTCTCATCACAGAGAAGGTTCAATGTTTATAACTAAGCAAAAAGACATGACTTGGTAAATTCATTACGAACCATTCCTTTTAGGAAATTTAATTAGATAGTACATTGTATTGATAATTTGTAAAATTGGTGAATAATTCTGAGGTTACGGTTATTCCAATCTATACTTGATTGAAAAAATAACTTATAGAGTTAACTTTTAGAAAAATAAAAAGTCTCAAAATTCACAGCAATATTTCAAAAAATATTAACCTTTAAAATCTAAATTAATCATTGTTTCTATGAGAATTAAATAGACAGATTCCTATTATAAATTTTAAGTTAAACTAAGAAACCTAAATGACATTCGACTTGATACAATTTTTACCTGATAGCTTTAGATCTACTTTTTTCTACAAATTCACGACCTAATGATATGGAGTCAACTAAAGCAACTAAAAATAAGTGGTGAGCCATTTCTACAAAATTAAAATAATTACTATTTATCCAAACATTCACTTTACCTAACCCATTAAGTTCATTTTTCTCAGAAAAACCTGAAAATGTTAACAGATCAATATTTTTACTATTACAATACTTTGCAGCATTCACGATGTTTTGTGAATTACCACTACTGCTGATTAAAATTACGAGATCTTTCGGATCTGCATAACTCCTCAATGCTTCCTTGATCCAATTCTCATAGCCATAATCATTTGCGTAACAAGTTATTAAATCTGCTTCGTTAAAATTTACTGCGCGTATTGAACAAGATCTACTAAAATCGACGGCAATATGACAAGCTATTGCTGCAGACCCGCCATTTCCAGCTAAAATAACTTTACCACCTCTTTCTGAACATAGCTTAATAGATCGTTCACAAGCATCAAATTGCTTTTGATCAAATGTGTTTATTAAGTGCACAAATTTTTTATTGTAAGTTGCTAAAAAAGTCATGGAAGCCTCATTTATTTTTTACAACAGTGATTGAACTCGCATATATTATGTGTAGTTCAATATCCTAAAAGCTTGAAGATAGCATTAAAAAAGTTATGTTAATTTTGAGCGTTCTGATTTCGATATTCGGAAAAATTATAGCAGAATGTTACAGAGGATATTAGGCAAAGACTATAGCTTTATACATCTATTTATAGTCAACACGCATCATACTTAAATATTTCTTCTGTTAAGTCGATAATCGCCAAAAAGATTGGAAATAAAAAGTTATACTACGCTTCAATATTACCTCATTTTCCCAAAAACATACAGATTTTGTAAGTTCATATCGCACTTTGTCAAGTTTTGTTGTAGGCTCTAGTTATTTGCGGCATTACGAGGCAAAGAGATTTTTCTGGAAGGTTCTAAAAGACTTAAGTTTCATTTGCTTCGTTGATTTTGCTAAAAATTAGATCGCATTGATTTTACTATTGGCTCATCGCCTTACTATAAACATATTGCCGAACGAATTCATTTAGATAGAGTAATGTGATGAGATAGCTTATTGTAAATGTTATTCTCGAACATTTGTTCACTGTTTTTCTTAATTATTTCTAATATGTCAGGTAGCTCAATATTAGGAAAAGATTTTTTTGCCTCGTCCAATTTCATCAAAAATAGATAATCTTCATCTAAGAGTGGGCTGCGAGTTAGATCATGAAGAAATTTCTTCGTTGCAACCTCCAAGGTTAACAACAAATGTTCCAGATCGTGAAAATTATTCAACTGCTCCGAATTTTGCATATCCCTTTGATGAAAGGTTTCTTGTAGTAAATTTAAATTTTCCTTTTTCCAAACATATCTCATTTTTTTTCTTGTCATGGGATATTGACAATTATTTTTCATCCCCAACACACTTTTATACCAATTTTCAGAAAGTGCGATTACATTATTGTCAAATTGCTGGATTGTAGCTGAGGCTGTATCACAGAAATTAGCCAGAATTGTTGGTCCACTATTTTTAAAAAAGTTGAATTCACTAGCTTCATATATTGCAAGTCTAAATGGAACTGATAATGAACCTTCAGGGCACTCTGCTGCGTTGTTAATTAAGCGTTTACCATTAAAAGCTCTATTGGTATCGCGTAAAACTACGGGCTGGAAATTAATAGATTTTAAATATGCAAAAAACTCTTCCCATACTTCTGTTTCAATTGTACGCGTTCCGGATACATCGTCTCTTTCTATTTCTCTAGTAGTTAGTGTAATTATTTTTTTTCCGTTAAATTTTGATATCCATTGAGATGCAAATCTACGAGCAAAAGGTGGAGCCTGAAAATAGCCTGGAATATCACCTCGCGTTCTGCTCAATACAAAGTCATTTCCTACGTAATCTGCAACCGGATTCGAAGGACTATATCCGCGTGGAAAAATGTGTATTGGGTTATCGGGAATATGTGACAATTCATGTCTTTCGACCCACTCGAATTTTTTACACGATTTCAATATAGATAATCCAGGTATTATAACATTCTGAAAAAATGTTAAATTTTGGCTATCGGTTCTGATATTATCATCTCGGAATTCATTTTTGGGACCTTTGATAAAATGGAGGAAGATATATTCTAACTTCCTGCGTATTCTAGCAATTTCGCAATGCATGAAAAATGAAAAAAAGTCATATGAACAGGGTGAGACTGACATATCGTAATAACAGTGAAGATATTTCATTTTAATACCCCGCATGAAATTCATTTGCGCGTTTTAAAGCTTCTGGAGTTCCTATGTCTTCAAAATATCGATCTGTGTGAAAACAAAATATCTTACCTAAAAATTGAGGAATTATGCATTTACTGAAATCGTTCCCGCTTATAGTCAAGTCTTCTAACTCATCAAAAAAATTTTCACCGACTATATATACTGCGCTGTTTGCTTTATTAGATGGCGGTGACTTTTGTTTCTCGTAAAATTTGATTAATATATCGTTTTGATCAATCTCCACGATTCCACATTGTTCAGGTGTCAGAGTATCAAATGTGAGCATTGAAACAGTGGTGCCGACTGGTCGGCTTTTGTGAGCATACAAAAAGTCGCTGAGATCATCTTCGCAAAAATTGTCAACATGAACGATAAAAAAAGGTGAACCACGAAGTTGATTTTTGAGACATAAAACGGTTTGAGCAGTTCCTAAAAGTTTAGGCTCGAAACTTAATTTGATTTTTGACTTAAGGGAGTGGCTGTCGATAAAATCATGCACTTTTTCTGCGAGATAATGCGTATTGATTATAAACTCCGATACCCCAAGCCGTTCGAGTTTATAAAGCCAATGATCGAGCATTGGTTGGTCTCCTACTCTCATTAAACATTTTGGTGTGTTTTGCGTTAGGGGGTGTAATCTGGTACCAAATCCAGCTGCCAACAAAAGTGCCTTCATTTAAGCACCTGTTTTAACTCATTAGAAGATAAAGGGACATTACCTACTTTGCCGACTTGAATAAATGCAGCAACGCTTCCAAGTAAGCTGGCCTGCCATAAGTCGCCGCCACAAGCCAAAGTAAGTGCAGCAGTTATAAGAACACTATCACCAGCACCTGAAACATCAGTAGGTGTAGGGTTCAGTGCAGGGAGTTGGTCTGTATGTGGCGACTGTTCTCCTTTTGAACTATGTTGAGCGATCATACCCTCTTCACCCAGCTTTAGGAGAATTGTATTCGCTCCAGTTGTTTCCATCAGTTTATCTGCAAGCACAACAAGTCCATCATCATAATTTTTTAATGATAATCGTGCCTCGCGTTCTGTCGGAGTAATAAGGTCTACATTCCTATATCTGCTGATGTCCCCAAATTGAGATGAGCTTTGGCTATCGGCGGCAATAAGAATTTTATTTTGCTTCGCTATATCAATAATGTGTTCGACCAAAGATTGAGGAAGGCAGCCGTAGTTGAAATCTGAAAAGACAATAACATCAAATTCAGAGGCAACTTTTTTAAATTCAGACACAATTGTTTCTTGTAGATGCGCTCCAATAGTTTGTTGAGAAAGTGTGCTCACGCGCAAAAGTGATTTGCCCTGGCTTCTAAAGCGTTGCTTTAAAGTTGTTGGGCGTGTTTTATCAATTAAAAGGCGATGATACACTGAATACCTATCTAATTCAGAAATAGCAAAATCGCGTGTCTCGTCTTGACCTGTTAGAGAAAAGAAATGAACGGATGCGCCAAGCCGTGACGCATGCGAGGCAA
>Ga0181607_10001902_pt1 | contig 18630 bp, 13 predicted proteins | sample 041ome_9_FD_132420 | JGI IMG/M metagenome (GOLD analysis project Ga0181607, IMG submission 132420) | Coastal salt marsh microbial communities from the Groves Creek Marsh, Skidaway Island, Georgia - 041413US metaG (megahit assembly) | ecosystem: Environmental > Aquatic > Marine > Intertidal zone...
AAATTTTTAAGAGTTTGAAAGAATATAGAAAAGATTTTTGCTAAAATTATTTACTTATAGACAAATTGCTTTAAATAAGTAAATCAAACCTATTTGCATTTCATTTTTTATTATTAAAATGAATTATATTATGGATACTCGCTGTACGAAAATTCTAAGAAATTATATTTGTTATATAATTTGCCAGTGATAATATCTGATAGCCATTTTGAGGTATGAAAGTTCATTGGCCCCTATATAAAAGATGAGAAATTATTAAAGAAGAAAAAATTTGATGTTCTAATTTTCAACAATCAAAATAAATTAGAAAAACAGTTTGATATAAATTTAGATAAAAATTTATTTTTTATTAAAAAATGTAATAATCTAAGTGTTTTAGTTTTGAATAAAAAAATTAGTTAACAATATTAAATTTGTATTAATAAAGTTTTTAAAAACTCAAGATTTAACTAATAAGAAAACTTTGGAATCTAGTTTAGATACTTTAAATTTTTTTGATAAGAAATGTTCATTTGTTTACTTTATTAAACTGTCTAAATGATGCTCGAATTATAATTTTTTGATTATATTAAATCTTATTGTAGCTGCCAAAAAATATTTAATGTAAGATTATAATTATATTTAAATTGATTTTTCTCTATTTTAACTTCTTACTTATTTAGAATTGTAATTTCCGTATTATTTTGATAATTAATAAAAATGATTGTATCTGATTTTATTTTAGATTTTTTAGTAAAAAAAAATGTAAAAAAAGTTTTTTTAATAACAGGTGGAGCCATTACCTTTGTAGTAGATGCATTTTCTCGAAATAAAAAAATTAAATATATTTGTTGTGCTCATGAACAAGCTTCAGCAATGATGGCCGATGCATATTCTAGGTTAGGTCCAAATCTTGGTGTGACTATGGTTACATCTGGACCAGGGGCAACGAATTTACTCACAGGTATTGCTTGTTCTTGGTTTGACTCAATCCCCACTCTACATATATGTGGTCAAGTTAATAAGAATGAACTTTCAGGTTTTAACAAAAGCACAAAAAACGTTAGGCAAGTAGGTTTTCAAGAAACAGACATTGTTTCAATGGCAAAACCTATAACAAAATTTTCATATCAAATAAAATCATTAGATGAAATTCCATATATTTTTGAGAAGGCTTACCATATAGCTACCACAGGAAGACCTGGACCAGTATTAATTGATCTACCAATGAATTTTCAGAGACAAACTCTAAATTTAAAAAATTTAAAAAAATTTATCCCATCGAAGAAAATTAAGAAAAAATCCTACATAATAAATAAAATTAATTTAATCAGTAAAAATTTGCAGAAATCCAAGAGACCTGTTTTTATATTAGGTGGAGGGATAAAATATTCTAAAAGTCTAGGTTACATTAGTAAGTTGATAAAAAACTATAAATTACCATATGTTACTACATGGTCAGGTTTTGACTCCATAGATCATAATCATCAAAATTATATTGGAACCATAGGAGTTTACGGCAATAGAGCAGCTAACTTTGCAATTCAAAACTCTGATTTTGTTTTAAATATAGGAAGTAGGCTAGACACTAGAATTACCGGAGGCAAACCCGAAACCTTTGCTAGAGATGCAAAAATAGCAAGTGTTGATATAGATATAAATGAACTAAACAAAAAAAGAGGACTAAAAAATTTTATAAAAGTTAATTGTGATATAAAAGATTTTTTAAAAATTTATACAAATAAAAAGTTTACTTCAGAAAAAAAATGGATTGATATTTGTAAAAAGTGGAAAAATTTATATCCTAGAGTTCTTGAGAAATGGAAGAAACAAAAAAAATATGTAAACCCTTATCATTTTGTAAGTGAACTTTCTGGGCTTACAACAAAAAATGATATCATAGTTGCAGATGATGGGGCCCACCTTACATGGGCAGTTCAGGCATTTAAGGTAAAGAAAGGGCAAGAATTTTTTTCAGCATTTGGAAATTCACCAATGGGATATGCATTTCCTGCTGCTTTAGGCGCAAGTATAGCGAAGAATAAAAAAAAAATAATATGTATTGATGGTGATGGAAGTATTCAAATTAATCTTCAAGAATTGCATACTATGGTGATTAACAAACTTCCAATAAAACTATTTATTCTAAATAATTCAGGCTATGGAATAATTAAGCAATTTCAAGAATTGTATCTTGAAAAAAGGTTTGAAGCGTCAGGAAAAGGAGTAACCAACCCAGATTTTAAGAAAATTTCAAAAGCTTTTGGAATTAATTACACCGAAATAAAGACACATAAGGATATAAAATATAAATTAAAAAGAATATTGAAAACTAATAATGCTGAATTTGTTGACGTAAAAATAGATCCAAATCAAAAAATTGAGCCTAAGCTTCAATTTGGTAAGCCAATAGAAGATCTCTCTCCGTTACTTCCTAGATCAGAATTCAGGAGTAATATGATTGTTGATTTAATAAACAAAAATTCTGACATTATTGAAATAAATTAATGTCTATTTCTAATAAAATTAGAAATTTTGATATAGAAAATATTTTTTTTTTTATTCCACTTCTTCTAGTGACTGGTCCCTTTTTACCAGACTTGGGACTAACAATATTATCGTTCTATGGAATTTATTTAATTATTAAAAAAAAAATAGATTATAAAAAATACCAGATATTTTCTGGACTTTCAATTTTGTTAATAGCTTTATTTTTAATAAGCTCACTTATTTCGAATTATATTTTTGATTCGCTCAAATATCCAATTACCTATTTTAGATATACCTTTTTTACATTTGCAATTATTTATTTTTTACAAACTAAAAAAGACTTTTTTAGAAATTTTTTTTTTATATTTTTTTTTATTTACTCATTTGTTCTTATTGATGCTGTTATACAATTTATTTTTTTAAAAGATTTATTTTTAATCCCCAAACCTTCAAATTTAAGAGTTACAGCAATGTTTGGTGATGAACTTATTTTAGGAAGTTATATAAGTAGATTATTTCCAATTTACTTAATATCTCTTATTTTTATTAACAAAAAATATAATTTTACAAAATATATTAATATTCCACTAATTTTAATTACTGTTTTGGTAGTTTCTATCTCAGGAGAAAGAACTGCTGTTTTTTCATTGTTAATTATATTTGCATTTTGTTTATTTTTTAAAAATTTCTTTCAAAAAAATTTTTTTATTGCAACTATTTTAGCAATTTTGTTACTTACATTAATTATTAATAAAAATGAATTTGTAAAAGAAAGATTTTATATAGAAACCAAAAATCAGATTGCAGAAACCTTGCAAGGCAAACATATTATTTCAAAATTTCATCATGCTCACTACGTTACAGCTATGAAAATTTTTAAAGATAATGTATTTTTTGGTGTTGGTCCAAAATCCTATAGATTTGAATGTAATAATATTAAATACAATATACCATATGCTTGCTCAACACATCCTCACAACACTTATATCCAGCTGCTATCTGAAACTGGTATATTTTCTTTTATTATTGTATTTTTGATTTTTTTATTCTGCTCTTATAAAATATTTAAAATTAAGTTAAACCAAGAACAAAATATTAGTAATGATGTAAATTTTTTCCTATATATTGCTTTATTTATAAGTTTATGGCCACTTTCCCCAACGGGTAGTTTTTTTAATAATTGGTTAAATGTTATATATTATCTTCCAATTGCATTTATCCTCCATCTAGATGAAAAAAATAAAAATTTTACATATTTATAAACGTTTTTACCCCAAGTCCTATGGTGGTGTAGAATTATTTATTGAGGATTTAATACAAGGTCTGTCAAAATATAAAAATATAGAAAATATTGTTTTATGTCACAATAAAAAAAAAAATTTTATAAACAAAAGAATTAAAAAAAACTTAAGAATTTTTTCTATTAAAGAAAATTTTCAGATTTTAAGAACTCCAGTATCTTTTTCATTCATAAAATATTTTTTTAAAATTTATAAAGAAATTGATATTATACATTTCAATTACCCCTATCCATTTGCAGATATTTTATCTTTTTTTATAAAAAAAAAAGTCATAACTACATACCACTCTGATATAGTAAGACAAAAATTTGCTTATTTTATATACAGAACAATTTTTTTTGAGAGATTGCTTAAAAATTCTTCTATTATAATTTGTTCAAGTAAAAATTATTTAAAATCTTCAAAAACACTAAGTAAATTTAAGAATAAAGTAATTACCATTCCATTTGGAATAGACGGTGTTAAAAAAAGACTTAAAAATAATTGTAAAGAAAAATATTTTTTATTTATTGGAAAAAACAGATATTATAAGAATTTAAGTTTACTTATAGATGTTGCTATAAAAGAAAGTTTTAAATTAAAAATTGTCACTAATAAGTCAAACAAAAATATATTATTAAGTCATAAATTAAAAAACATTAAAAATATTAGTTTCTTTTTTGATATTTCAAATATTAAAAAGCAAAATTTATTATCTAGGTGTTTATGTTTAGTTCTGCCTTCTCATCAAAGGTCCGAAGCTTTTGGCTACTCTCTCTTGGAGGGGTTAAGTTATGGAAAACCTCTTATATCTTGTGATATAAAAACTGGTACGTCATTTATAAATAAAAATAATTTTACAGGGTATGTTATAAAACCTAATAATTTTAAAAGTCTACAAATTGCTATGAAAAAGATGTATAATAAAACAATTTCTAAAAAGTTTTCAATAAATTCTTTTAAAAGATTCAATGAATTTTTTACAAAAAAAAAAATGATTGAAAATTATATCAAGGTTTATCAAAAGGTTTTAAATGCAAATAATTAAAAGTTTATTTCGTGATTATTTTATCTGGTCTTATATGGGAATGAGCGAAATAAAAAAAAGATATAGACGATCACTTTTAGGTCCGTTTTGGTTGGTTTTATCTAATGTTGTTGTAGTATTTTCATTATCAGCAATATATTCAATAATTTTAAAAAAAGATTTTGATTGGTATGTAGTTTATTTAGGTATTGGATTTGTAATTTGGCAATTTATTTCATCATGTCTTTCTGAGTCTACTGAATATTTTATTAAATCAAGCAACTTAATTAAAACATATAGAATTTCAGTTTATAATTATGTCTTTAGAGAAATAGGAAAAAATTTTATTTTTTTAATTCATAACCTTCCATTTTGGATATTGATAATAATTTTTTATAATGTTGATTTATCTTTAAATATAATAACAATAATTTTCTCTTACGTATTGATTTTTCTAAATGCTATTTGGGTAAGTTCTATTTTAGCTTTGATTTCTACTAGATATAGAGATTTGTCACCTATTGTTTCAACGTTAGTACAATTAAGTTTTTTTGCAACACCAGTTCTTTGGGATGTTGGTCATATATTTGAAATTAGGCCAGATGTAGCTTGGATTGTATATTTTAATCCTTTCTACCATATTCTAGAAATTTTTAGAGCGCCAATTATGAATAATGAAATACCATATCTAAGTTTTGTGGTTTGTTTAGTTTTTGCTGTCTTTGGAAATATTTTTTCTAGTTTAATATTTAATAAATACTCAAGAAGAATTGTTTTTTGGTTATGAAAGATACATATATAGATATAAAAAGTTTATCATTAGAATTTGAATTATATGATTCATCAAAACAATCACTAAAAAAAAAGATTATACATAAAGCTGTTGGAGGTTTTATTGAGCATAAGGATAGTAAAAAAACAATTGTTAAAGCGTTAAATAATATTGATCTTAAAATTAACAGTGGTGATAGAGTGGGAATTCTTGGGCACAATGGATCTGGAAAATCATCTCTCCTACAAGTAATCGCAGGTATATATGAACCAACCTCAGGAAAAATTGATCAACATGGTACTTTGACAGCACTTATAGATATTAATCAGGGTTTAGACTTTGAGGCAACTGGCTATGAAAATATATTGTTAAAAGGAATATTGCATGGATATTCTCTAAAAGAGATTAAAAAAAATTTAAATAGTATAATAGAATTTAGTGGGTTAGGTGATTTCATAAATATGCCTATTAAAAATTATTCAACAGGGATGGTATTAAGATTAGCATTTGCTTCATCTACTTTTAAAAATCAAAATATATTTGTATTAGATGAGTGGTTATCAGTTGGAGATGATGATTTTTTAAAAAAATGTGAATTAAGGTTAACAGAACTGATTAAAGATAGTGATATATTAGTTTTTGCTACTCATGATACTAATTTATTAAATAGAATTTGTAACAAATATGTCAGACTTGAGTCAGGAACAATTGTTGAACAAGGAAAAATTTAAAATTTTTATTAAAATAGTTTATTAAATAAAGTAATGAATATAATCAGTCAAAATTATAATATTATAAGTGATAATATTAAATTTTTTTTAGGTGAAAAATTAGCAGGAAGACAAATATCAAAAAAGTATTTTCAATTAAAAGCATATTATAAATCTGATTGGAAATATAGAAAAGTTTTACAAAAAAAAAAATTAATTAGTTTAGTTAATTATTGTTATGAAAATATCCCATATTATAAAAAAATATTATTCAAAAAAGATCTAATTAATAAATTAAATCAAAACATTTCCTTCTTCAAAGATGTACCTTTTTTAAATAAAAAATTAATTTTAGAAAATTATGATTTACTAGTTAGCCCAAAAAAACAAAAAAAAATCTATTATTGCAAAACAGGTGGATCAAGTGGTGAAAAAATTACTGTAGAATATAATGATTTTGCAGCAGACAGTTCTTCTGCAGTAACACGATATTGTAGAAATTCCATAAGAGTTCCTGGAAGCGATTTACATTTTGCAGCTAATTTTGGAGATAAAATTAGTTTAAAGGATAAATTAAAAGAAAATTTCAAATCCTATATTTTGGGAAGAGATAATATTTTTTTTAGTTCGTTAAACGATGAGGATATAAAAAAAATTATTAAAAAAATTATTAAAAAAAAACCAACATTAATTCACTGTCATCCTTCAACGATGATAATAATTTTAGATTTTTGTATGAAAAAAAAGATTAATTTAAATTTTAAATATTTTGAAAGTTCAGGAGAACAATTAACCTATATTGATAGAAAAAAAATAGAAAACTATTTTTTTTGCAAAGTAATTCAGAGATATGGTCAAGCAGAAACTGGGATAATAGCGTATGAAATATTTAAAGATGAAAAAATTTATGTTTTAGATAAATCAGTTTATGTGGAAAATTATGATGATGAAATAATAACGACTGGACTCGAAAATTTACATATGCCACTTTTAAGATATCAAACTGGTGACTTGGGGATTATTAAAGAAGACTCGAAGGGTTTTTATTTTGATGAAATTATTGGCAGAAAACATGAAAAACTTACTTTGAATAATGAAGTTTTTTTAACTCATCATATACAAGATATAATAGATCACAGAATACACAATGTTAATATGTTTCAAATTCAGTTAAGAGAAAATAAAAAGCATATTTTGCTGCTTAATATAGCCCATAATCACCTAAAAAGTGAAATAACCGATAAAGTAAATAAATATTTTTATAATTCTTTTGAGGTTCAATTTGTAGAAAAGGATAAATTCATATTTAAAGGGTCGAGATCTAAATTTAGTTATATAGTGAATAAATAATGATTAAAATTTTGAACAATGATAATCAAATTTTAATTGATTATTTGAAACAACATATTAGTAGACTATTTAATACAGATATTATTCTTATTGATACAATTGAAAAAAAAAATTTTGAAAACTCAATAATATTTGTTTCTAACTTAAAAAAAAACCAAGAAAAAAAAATTTTTCAATTATCGCAAACTATAAAATTTAAAATTATTTATTTAGGAGCTTTTTCAAATTTTTTTTTAGAAAAGTTTTATTTTAAAAAATTAAATCTTTCTAGTAAAGAGAAAAAAAAAGTTTACCTAAAAGATTTAGAAAAAAAATTTAAAGATAAATCTTTTCTTAAAATTAATTATCAAAAGGGAAAATTTTATCCAAATTATCATGAAAGATACTTTTATAGATATGATTTTGAAGATGAATGGAACAATTATGGATATGGAAAAATTACAGGTAAAAAAAATATTTGGTCTGTAAAATCATTGGTATTTTGTACAAGTAAAAAAAATAATATAGGTACTATTAAAATTAATAATGAATTCATAACTTTTGTTTCATTTCATCAAATAAACAAATGTTGTATTTTGTTTATCAATAGAGATGTGGGGATATTTGATGGTTTTGACGTGAGTATCATTGAAAAATTTGTCTCAAGTTATAAAAACAATCTACCAAATTTTCCAATTATTTCTGAAATACCTAGTACTTATGAGGGATTAGTTACAATGAGATTGGATTGTGATGAAGATATTCAATCTGCTAAAAAAATTAGTCAGCTATATAATCATTTTAAAGTACCGTTTTCATTAGCAATATTAACTTCCATACTAACTGAAAATGATAAAGATTTTCTTAAAGATATCATTAAAAAAAATGGAGCAATTTTATCTCATAGTAATGATCATTTAGTAAATTTTGGTGACAATTATGAAACTTGTTTATCTCAAATAAGCACTTCAATGAAAAAACTTAAAGATTTAGGTTTAGATGTAGAATTCGTTGTGGCACCATTCCATCATACTCCTAATTTTGTCTATGATGTGTTAAATGATTTAAACATAAAAGGAATAATTGGTGGAATAAATAAAAATTACCCCCAAGATATTTCATTTAGATCAGGTTTTTATAATGAGAGAATAAAAGTTCTATTAAACAATCAGCAATGTATGATGCACGGAGATATACATCCGCAAAGTAATAAAATAGATAATTATAAAAAAAGTTTTTTGATTTCTTATAAAAACAAAAGAGCTTTTGGATATTTGGACCATCCATTTTCAGAAAGATACAGTTATGGATGGAATAATGAAAAGTTAAGATTAGAAACTCACAGAAAATTCTTAAAGTTTATTAAAAGAAAAAAAAAAATTATTTTTCTTAACCAAAACGATTTTATGAATTTTTTATATACAAGATCTCAAATAAATATAACAATAGACCCTAGCAAGTTTAAGATACAAAAGAAAAAATTTAAAAAATATTTTTTTTCAATTATCTATAAAAATAAAAAGTTTATACTCAATAAAGATATAGAAATAAATAAATGAAAATAGTAATTTTTATTGGAACAAGACCTGAGGCAATAAAACTTTACCCTCTTATAATAGAGTTAAAAAAAGAAAAAAGTTTCAATGTTAAAATTTGTTTTACTGGTCAACATGATTTTTTATTACAGAAGGTTTTAAATGAAATTAAAATAAGACCAAATTTTAAGCTTATTTGCAAAACTAAAGATGCAAATCTTAATATGTTAACTTCCAAATTGTATAAAAAAATTGATAAGGTGATTAAAAATTATAAACCAGATTTGTGCATAGTTCAGGGAGATACAACATCATCTTTAGTTGCAGCAATCGCCTCTTTTCATAATAAAATTAAGATAGCTCATATTGAGGCAGGCTTAAGAACTCACAACAATCAAGAACCGTTTCCCGAAGAGTTTAATCGAAAAACTATTTCGTTAATATCAGATTTGAATTTTGCACCAACTAATAATGCAAAAAAAAATCTTTTAGACGAAAAGATAAGTAAAGATAAAATATACGTAACTGGCAATACAGTTGTTGATGCGGTAAATATTTTAAAAAAAAAATTTCTATTTAAAAAAAAGGATAAAAAAAAATTTATTCTCGTCACATGTCATAGAAGAGAAAATTATAAAAATTTTGATACATTACTAAAAAATTTATTATTAGTAGTAAAAAAAAATGACTTAAGGATAGTTTTAGTTACTCACCCAGGAATACTAAAATATAAAAAAAATTCAAAAAATTTAGAAAAAATAAAAACAAATAAAAAAATTAAAGTTTATTCTAAATTATCACATTTGGAGACACTTCAATTAATTTATCATTCACATTTTATTGTGTCAGATTCTGGTGGCATTCAAGAAGAAGCGCCTTCATTTAAAAAATTTATTCTTATACTAAGAAATTATACTGAAAGAATAGAGGGTATTAATTTAAAAATATCAAAATTGATTAGTTTTAATAATTTAAATATATTTAAAAATATAACTTATTTTTCTGAGAAAAAAAATTTATTTCCAAAAAATATTCCAAATCCATATGGAGATGGGAAGGCTGCTAAACGTATTGCTAAAATTTTGATAAAATGGTCTCAAAGAAAAACTTCTTAATATTTTCAACAGCTGATTGGTCCTCAAAATATTGGACAAATAAACAAAACGTTGCACAAGAACTTGCAAAAAAAGGACATAATGTTTTTTACGTAGAGAGTGTGGGCATAAGAAAGCCAAATATATTCTCAAAACAAGATTTTCTAAGAGTATTAAAAAAAATATTTCTTTCATTTAAAACAAATAAAAAAAAGGGTAAACTACAAGTTATATCTCCACCAATTATTCCATTTAAAACAAAATTTAAATTTTTTTTTGAGATATTTAACAAATATTTAGAAAATAAAATAATAAGGGTAATAAAAAAAGAGAAAATTAAAGAAATAAACATAATTACCTATCATCCATTTTTTCAAATTAATAAATTAAAAAGTTATGTAAATAAAATTATCTACCATTGTGTAGATGACCTATCTTCAGTTGAAGGTGTATCAAAAAAAAATTTTAAAGTTTATGATAAAAAATTAATAAAACAGGCAGACTTTGTTTTTACTTGTTGTCATAATCTTTATATTAAATTTAAAAGATTAAAAAAAAAAGTTTATTTTTTAAAAAATGCAGTCAGTGAAGAATTTTTAAAAAATAGTAAAAAAAAATATAGAATCCCAAATGAATTAAAAAAAATTAAAAAACCTATTTTTGGCTTTTATGGAATAATATCTGATTTTAAATTAGATTTAAAAACTTATTTAAAACTTATTGTTGAAAATAAAGATTGTAATTTTCTTTTTATTGGTGATGAGTATGAGTCTAATAAAGATCAATATTTCAAAAAAATAATTAACCAAAAAAATGTATTTTTTTTAAATTACAAAAAGCATAAAGAACTACCAAAATACTTAAAACATATTGATTTTGGTTTGTTAATTTATAAAAACAATCAATATACAAAAAATATGTTTCCACTAAAAATAAATGAGTTATTGCTTTGTGATACCCCTGTAATAATGAGCAATATAAATGCAACAAAATATTTTCCCAAAGGTATCATTAATTTAAATTCGGGAGCAAAAAACTTTAAATATTATAAAAATTATAAAAAAAAAAATAAAATTTTAAGTTATGGTGAAAGAAAGCGGATTACATATTCAAATCTTGTAAATTTGATGCTGAAACAAAGTAAAATATGAAAATTTTATTAGCTACATATCCTATGGCACATCAAACCCCAGGAGGTGGTGAGGTCCAAATATTTTATTATAAAAAATATCTTTCTAGACTTGGTTATAAAGTTTCATATTTTAATCAATGGAAAGATAAACTTACCAAATTTGATTTAGTTCATTTTTTTTCTTGCATAGGTGGGTCTGAGCATTTTTGTAAATATGTAAAAGATAGTGGATTGCCACTGGTTATTAGTCCAAACCTTTGGATTAATGATATAAATAAAACAAATTATAATTTAATTGAGATAAAAAATATTTTGTCTCTTTCAGATAAAATTATTTGCAATTCAAAAATGGAAAAAAAATCTTTGATAAAGGTATTTGATTTAAACAAAAATTTATTTGATCATGTTTATAATGGTGTTGATAAAATTTTTTTTCAACAAATAAATGAAAATATTTTTAGAAAAAAATATAACATAAATTACCCATTCATTTTAAATGTTGCAAATATTGAAAAAAGAAAGAATCAATTAAAACTAGTAGAAGTCTGTAATAAACTTAATAAAAAATTAATTATCATAGGTCATGTTAGAGATAAAAATTATTATGATTTAATAATTCAAGCTGATAAAAAAAAAATATTAAAAATAATTACTAATATTGATCATAATTCAGTATATTTAAGATCAGCTTATACGGCCTGTAAATATTTTGTGCTTCCCAGCATACTTGAAACTCCCGGATTAAGCTCATTAGAGGCAGCTGCCCAAGGTAAAAATTTATTAATTACTGAAGTAGGCTCGTGCAAAGAATATTATGAGAACAAAGTTTTATATTGTAACAATTTAAACTTGCAAAATAAATTAGAAGATTTATTGAGAAAACCAGCTATAAATCTAAATGTTATGAAAAAAGTAAAAAAATTTGAATGGAGTAAAAGTATTTTAAGATTAGATAAAGTTTATAAAAGCTTGATATAATGAAAAAAAGTATTGGTATAATCATTCCTTCTCTCAAAAAATATGGAGGAGCTGAACGCTACATGATTGAGTTATGCAGGTATATCCAGCATGAATATCAAATCACTCTTTATGCGCCAGATATTAACAATGATTTTTTAAAAGAACATGGTATTGGAGAAAATGTTTTTAAAGTAAGAATTCATGATGCTTTTTCTCCTGAAAAAGAAAAATATCATGTTGTATTAAATACAATAATTATAGCTAATTACTGGAAACAAGAGATCGGAAACCATGATTTATATCTTTGTAATACATTTCCATCACATTTAATTAATAAAAGGCCAATGCTTTGGTTTCCACATGAACCAATGCGCGCTGTATATGACTTAAAATATGAGGGTAAAGTAGAAAAAAGGGGAAAAGAGGTTTCTCAAAATTTACATATATACCCAAAGGCAAGATATGACGATCTAAAAGACAAAGATTTTGAAGCTATTACAGATGCTATTAAGCTAGTAGATAGTTCTGTAATACCAGATCTCACGATTGCAAATAGTAGATACTGCGCTCAATATATTAAGGATAGTTTAAATATAAATTGTGATGGTTTTATATATCCTGGTTGTGATCAAAATCCTTATTCTAATATTAAAAAAGATCCAAACCAGTTTATTACTGTTTCACAATTATGGTCTCACAAAAGAGTTAATTTATTAATTGAGTCAATTAAAATGGTAGAGGAAAGTAGGTTGATAGTAATAGGATCTGGACCCGAAAAAGAAAATTTACTTAATACATGTAAAGAGTTAGATTTGATGGATAGAGTATTTTTTTTAAGTGGTCTTAAAAATTCCGAAGTTCAAACTTTACTTGCAAGATCGTCTGCATTTTTATTTTCTGCAATAAGAGAACCTTTTGGAATTGTAGTTTTAGAAGCAATGGCTGCAGGTTGTCCAATCATTTCTGTCAATGAAGGTGGATTTACGGAAGTAATAGATAAATATAACTCTTTTTTATGCAACCCCTATCCTTCAGAATTTGCAGATAAAATGAGAATTATTCAAAGTAATAAAGAATTAAGAGAAAAAATGTCTAAAAAGAGTATTGAGTATTCCAAAAAGTACCCATGGAAAAAATCATCAGTTGCTTTAAAATTAAAAATTGAAGAATTATTAAATAAAGAGAAAAAAAATAAAAATATAATAAAGAAAAAATCTAAAAAAACTCAAATAGGAATTCAATATTATGCCTGGTATGGTGAAGGCTATTCTTCATATCACTGGAATGATACTATTGATACACCTGTAAAAGTTGCACCTTCAATGGGTTATTATGGATCTACTAAAGGTGAAACAATTAAAAGGCATATGCAGATGTTAATATCAAGCAATATAGATTATATTATAGTTAATCTTCATATTGATGCGAGTGGAATTAATCATACTGAGTTAATGAGTTTAGAACATATTGCTAGTATAATTGAACAATATAATCTTAACATTAAGTTTTCTATTCAAATAGTACCTTCAAAAAATTTTAGTGATTTAAATAAAGCTTTTAAAACTATTAGAAAAGTTTTTTTTAAAAGAAAAAATTACCTTAAAATTGATGATAAACCTATATTATATTGGTTTTGGTCAACTGAATTTGACGGAAATTTAAATTTCTTTAATTTAGAAGCAGTTACATTAGCACGATCAGAATGTTATAATTTTGCACAAAGCTTAAGAGCTCCTCATGAACAGAGTATTGAATTTCTAATTACTAAAAAATTCTTTGATAGTTTTTTCTTTTATTCACCATTAGAGACAGCCAATTTATTAAATTTAAATAATGTGTTAAGTAAGACTTGTAAACTTTCAGAACAATATAAATATTTCTCATATACGATTTCACCAGGATATGATGATAGAATAATTAATCAACCGTTTAGATCAGGAAACACGTTAAGACATGTCCCGAGAAATAAAGGAAAAACTTATGAAATTGGATTTAAGTTTTTATCAAAACTAAAGAAAAAACCAAATTTTATAACTATTACAACATTTAATGAGCATCATGAGCAAACACATATTGAACCAGATAGTTTAAATGGTGATCTGTATTTAAAATTAACAAAAAAATTTATTAAAAAGTATTGTAATGTTTAAATATATAATTAATTCAAAGACAAAACATATAGTTTTAAAAAAAAAGCAAAATATTACCTTTAATTTTCAATTATTATTAGAAGAATATTACGAAAAAAATGATGTCTGTTTAGTATTTGATATTTACAACTATAATAGTTCAAGACAGCATCCGGGTGATCATTTCACTTGGCAAAAATTTAATATAAATCAAAGTGAAATAAGCCTTAAAGAATTTACAAATTATTCTTTGAAAATTTCAAAAAATATTAATTTTGAATGCAGCTTAAATGGAAAAAAATATGATGATTCGTGGAAGAATAGTAACAAAGTTCAAAATTTTGATGGTTTATATTTGTTACAAATAATTCTTAGAACAGTAGACGCTAGTAACAAAATTCTTTTTAATCTAAAAATACCAATTTTTGAAAATGAAAAAATCAAAGAAGATTTTTATAAAATTGATCATGAAGTTGTTAATGGACAAGATTATGATTTAAAAAATTTAGAATTAAAAAATAGAAAGATTTATTTAATTCAAAATAGAGTATATAGAAATACTGCTGTAGGTAATTTTTTTTTAAGTACGTATTTTAGTCTTAAAAAACACAAATTTAATGTTGAGATTTATGCCGAAGAATTTGATTTACAATATAATGAACTAATTAATAGTAGACATTTTTTACCCAAAAAATTAGAAAAAGATGATATAATTATTTTTTTCTATTATGATTATGATGATTACATTTATTATTTAAATAATTATCAGAATTGTAAAAAAATTTTATTTTATCAAAATATTACAGATCCAAAATTGTTACAAATTTTTGAGGTAGAAAGTGCCACAAGATGTAAAGATGCCTTAAAAGATTTAGAAAAAAATATAGAAATATTTGATATATTGATTGCCAACTCAACAAAAACAAAAAAAGATCTTCAAAAAATTTTAAGTAAGAGATTTGAATTTATAGACGATCTCATTAAAAATTCAAAAAATTTAGATAAATACTTATTAGAGTTTAATACTAAAGTTGATAAAATCTATAAAAATTTTTCCATTGCTTTTTCAGAAAAAATTCACGAATTCATTGTTAATTTTAAAGTAAAAAATTTTGCTCAGATAAAAGATACTAATTCATCCTTAGCACTAGATCGTTTTAAGCAAATGTTACTTTTTGACACAAAAATATCAAGGGAGATATTGATTTGTCCTCCAACTTATAAAGAATTAAAAATTAATACTACAAAATCTGAAAAAAATGAATCTGCAAAATTTTTAACTGTAAGCAGATTAGCTCCAAACAAAAAAATTGAAGATACAATAGAATTATTTTACGAGTATAACAAATTAGATCTTGAATCTCATTTAACAATAATTGGTTCTTCTGGAGAAACTTTTTATATAGATTTTTTAAAACAAAAAATTCAAAATTTAAAGTTAGATAGCAAAATCACTATGTTAGACCTTGTTTCAGCTTCTAAATTAGTTGAGCTCTATAGAGAGAGTAATTTTTATGTTTCAATGAGTGAGCATGAAGGCTTTGGTATACCAATTTTAGAAGCAGCTTCAAATGGATGTCTTGTTTGTGCATATCATTTAGAAGCATATGAGGATATAATTAAAAACTCAGGATTTTTGTTTAATGTAAAAAATTTTAAATCTATTGCAAAAACATTGAATGAATTGTTTAAACAACCAAATGAAATAAAAAAATTAATTGCTAAACAGACCGAAGATCTTATGCAATCTAAGATTTTAAATAAAACTTTAGTATCTTTATTTAAAAAAATTTCATAGTAATGAAAATTTTTATTAAATTTTTAGATAAAGTATTTAATTTAGTAGAAGAAAAATATTTAGTATCAGTTTTTTTATTGATTTTTAGTATTTTTTTTATTTCTTATATAATTTTTGATTTAGGTAAAATTGATTTAAGTATTCCACCATTATATGGTGGTGGAGATGGGATTTTAATTTTTTGGTTTATTAAAAATCTGTTAAAGTTTGGTGATATTTATAATTCTAATTTATCTTCTGCTCCTACTGATTTTACCATGTACAAGTGGCCAATTATTGCAGAAAATATTCATTTATATTCATTTAAAATTATTTCTTTTTTTAAAAAAGATATATATTTTATTTATACCTCTTACTATCTTGCAAAATTCTATATTATTGGTTTATTAACCTTTTTTTCGTTAAAATTATTAAAGATTTCAAATTTAACAAATTTGGTTGTTTCTATTTTGTTTGTTTTTTTCCCAATTGCATTTAGTAGATATCTGGGGCATTATTTTCTAGGTATTTATTTTGCAGTACCTTGTTTTTTTGGAATATGCATTTATTCCATACGTATTTTTTTTCAAAATTATAGACTAAAGTTAAGAGATTTTATTTTAATTCTAGTATTTTTAGCATTTATTTCTTTGAGTGGAATTTATTACGCATTCTTTTCTATAATATTTTTTTCAATATTATTTTTAATTTTATTATCCATAAATTTTTCAAAAACTGGTTTTACATTAAACTTTAAATATTTTTTTCCGCTTATTATTTCACTAATAATTCTATTTATCATAGTGTTGTTTTCTCTTGACATAATAATTAATAATTTTTCACAAAATGCCGTTCGATCGAATCCTTTAGTAGTTTCAGATATTTATGGTCTCAAAATTAATTCTCTGTTCCTTCCAATTTCAAATCATATTTTTTCAGCATTCGGAGGATACAAAAACTTTGTAAATAGTTTCCCATTAACAAATGAAAATTCATTAAATTCCGTTGGCTTGTTAAGCTCGGTAGGTCTGATTATTTTACTATTATGGCCGTTCGTGAATTTATATTTTTTTTTCAAAAAAAAAAACTTTCTATCAAATAAAAATATTCTAGATAATCCAGACATTTTATTTATTACTTTAAATATACTTTTTATTTTTTTTATTTATGGAATATTGATTTCTGCAATTGGAGGATTTTCATTATTTATAATATCAATATTCTCTGGGATTAGAGTTTATTCAAGAATTAGTATTTTCTTTGGTTTTTTTGGACTTGTTACAATTGCAATTATTATACAAATTATAAAAGATAAATTGGAATTTGAAAATTTAATTAATAAAAATTATATAAAGAAGACTTTAATTAATTTAATAATAATCTTTATTTTATTTGTTGGTCTTATCGACCAAATTGGAAGAAGAGGATCGTTACAGATTATCGGAGAACATTTTAAAAGCGATAAAGATTTTTTTGCTAAAGTTGAGCAACAATTATCAAAAAACTCAAAAGTTTTTATATTACCAGTTTTGCCATTTCCAGAACATCCACCAATCAACAAGCTTGTTGATTATGATCATATGAGAGCGCAAATTCATACAGAAAATATTCATTTTAATTACCCGGCATTTCGAGAAAGTAATTCTTTTAAGTGGCAAGCAAATATATCTAATTTACCAATTATACCTGGTCCAATTAAAAATATAAATTTTGAAAATTGGAATAACTATCCAGATATCATTGATATAGAAAAATTTTTATCTTCTTGTAAACTATTTGGGTTTGAAGGTGTTATACTAGATAGAAATGCATTTTTTAATAATGGAGAAAATCTATTAAATAAATTACAAGATAATTTGAAAATTAAAGGCCTTATGTCTAATGATGAGAGATATGTTTTTTTTAAATTGGATAAAAGTCCAATTATTTTAGAGGTAAATAGTGATAATTATCCAGTAAGTTTGAAGGTGATAGATAGAGATATGTTGAAAAATTTTTCTTATCCTGATTATTTAAATCAAGATGAAATTATTAACAAAATAAACTCTGATTTAAATAAAATTGAAATTTTTAATTATACTAAAGAATATTTTGATAAAATTTATAAGAATTAATTCAATTATTCTTAAATAAAATTATTATAAAAAATTTTTTAAATTTAAAATTTATACTTATTTAATTCAGTATGCACAAGATATGCTACTGGGGGTTTAGCGTCATCATTCATAAGTTTTATAAAATCTAGGCCCTCTTCAAAATAGAGCCTAAAAATTCTATCTCTTTTTTGCTGATATACAAAAAGTTCTTTTACTAAAATCTTGTCTAGTTTATCATGTGTTTCAAAATTAATTTGTTCTACTTTAGCCAAAAAAACTTGCCCTATATCTTTGCCATTAGTGTCAAAATTATAGCTGTA
>Ga0181607_10001910_pt1 | contig 18576 bp, 19 predicted proteins | sample 041ome_9_FD_132420 | JGI IMG/M metagenome (GOLD analysis project Ga0181607, IMG submission 132420) | Coastal salt marsh microbial communities from the Groves Creek Marsh, Skidaway Island, Georgia - 041413US metaG (megahit assembly) | ecosystem: Environmental > Aquatic > Marine > Intertidal zone...
CACGCGCTGCGCGCGAGGCTCGACCGCGCCATCAATATGCGCTGACCCGTCCTAGGCTGCGATCAAAGCCTTCTTCCAGGCTGCCAATCGACCTTCGCGCACGTCGCTATCCATTGCGGGGGTGAAGCTTTGCAGATTGCCGCACAGCGCCGTTGCCGCTTCGTTCAAGTCGGCGTAAATGCCAGCGCCAGCTGCTGCGAGCATGGCTGTGCCCAGAGCTGTCGTTTCCACGAATTCAGGGCGCTCGACAGTCAAATCGAGCATGTCGGCCAAATCTTGCGCCATCCAGTTGTTCGCGCTCATCCCGCCATCGATACGCAACGTTTCCCAAGGTGCGCCATCGGCGGCAAAAGCCATTACCAGATCGTGGGTCTGATGGGCCATCGCCTCCAGTGCCGCACGCGCCAGCTCAGCCTTGCCAGTTGAAAAACTCAGACCGTTTATCACGCCGCGCGCCTCTGCCTGCCAATGCGGCGCACCAAGGCCGCTCAGCGCTGGCACAATCGTAACCCCGCCACTGTCGGGAATAGACCGCGCAAGCTCTTCTGTCTGACTGGCGACCTCAACGATGCCAAGCGAATCGCGCAGCCATTGGATCAGGCTGCCCGCCACGAATACGGAGCCTTCCAGCGCGTAGGTACGCTGGCCATTGATCTGATACAGGACAGTGCCCAGCAAGCGGTTGGTCGAGCGCGGAATCTCGCCGCCTTTGTTGGTCAGCACGAAAGCGCCAGTGCCATAAGTTGACTTGGTCTCGCCCGGTGAGAGGCAAGCCTGGCCAATGGTGGCCGCCTGCTGGTCACCTGCAAGGCCAGTGATAGGGATCCCGCGCCCTAGCCATTCGGCGCTTGCGACCGCGACCTCCCCCGCATTGTCGACAACTTCAGGCAAGGCCGCATGCGGAACGCCGAACAATTCGCAAAGTGCCGGATCGAACGACGTGCCGCCCAGCTCCAGCAACAAGGTTCGGCTGGCGTTGCTCGCATCCGAGATGTGCGCTCCGCCTGAAAGTTTGAAGATCAACCAGCTTTCGATAGTGCCAAATGCCAAAGTGCCCATTTCCGCAGCTGCGCGAACCGCGGGTTCATTTTCGAGCATCCAGCGCATTTTCGTGCCAGAGAAATAGGGGTCAAGCAGCAATCCTGTTCGTGCCTGAACATCACCTTCGTGCCCCGCTTGGCGCAATTCCTGACATGATGGTTCCGTTCTGCGGTCCTGCCATACGATCGCCTTGCAGAGCGGTTCGCCCGTGGTCTTATCCCATGCGACCACCGTTTCACGCTGGTTGGTGATCCCGATGCACGAAATGCGATCAGCTCCGCCCGCCTGCTCAGTAACGTCGCGCGCACAAGCGAGCGTCTTGTCCCATATTTCCGATGCGTCATGCTCAACCCAGCCGGGCCTTGGATAATGCTGTTCCAATTCGCGCTGCGCCACATGATGCAGCTTGCCTGCGGAATCGAACAGCATCGCGCGCGTCGAAGTGGTCCCTTCGTCCAGCACCAGAATGAAGTCTGACATAATTCTCCCCAAATTCGCTGGCGTGACATGTGCACGACCATCCTTCATATGCAAGTCATGGCTTTACCACCCGAACCTTGGCCCACGGGCATCGCCGAGCAATGCGAGCCGCTGGTGCGGCGCGTCCTCGCCCCTAACCCGTCACCTTACACTTACACCGGCACGCAGACCTATATAGTGGGCAGTGCTGGCGATGCGGCGGTGATTGATCCGGGCCCAAACGAACCTGACCATATTGACGCGATCATGGCTGCGCTTGGTGATGCCAAAGTAACCGCCATCATGTGCACGCACACACACCGCGATCACTCGCCAGCGGCAGCCCCCTTGGCAGAGCGCACCGGCGCGCCGATCGTGGGTTGTGCTCCGCTGGTGATCGACAGCGATCTGCCGCGTTCGGACGAAGCATTTGACACCACCTATGCGCCAGACTGCGTGCTGGAAGATGGCCAGGCGATGACCGGCGAAGGCTGGACCTTGCGCGCGGTTCACACGCCCGGGCACACATCAAACCACCTTTGCTTCGCGCTGGAAGAGAGCGGCGCGCTGTTCACTGGAGATCATGTGATGGGCTGGTCAACCAGCGTGGTGATCCCGCCTGATGGCGATATGGGCGACTATATGGCGAGCCTTGAACGGCTGCAGGCACGCGAGGACAGGGTGTATTATTCGGCGCACGGGGCGCCGATCGAAAAGCCGCGCCAGCTGGTACGCGGGATGATGGGGCATCGCCGCCAGCGCGAGAACCAGATTCTGCGGCTATTGGGCGAACAAGCTCGCACGATCCCGGACTTCATTCCGGTGATGTATAAGGGCTTGGACGAGCGCTTGCACAAAGCCGCACAAATGAGCGTGATGGCGCATCTGCTCGATCTGGAGAAACGTGGGCTCGTTGCTCAGGGTGAGAACGAAGTCTGGCAGACAAACTAGCGAGATTTAACTGGGAGCTGGAACGTCCGAAACTGGGGTGGAAAGCGGACGTTAAGCGGCCAGCGCCTCGTCCATGCTTTTCTTGTGAAGAAAGGTCTCCGGTGAAATCGCATCAGGTTCGAGGTGCCCATGCTCCGAAGCGATTGCAGTCAAGATTGACCACCTATCCGAGGGCTTGCCACCTGCCTCCTTGAGTGTTCGCACATTCAGCGGTGCAGTCCTTCTCGTCAAATCCCCAAATGTTTGGATTCCATTCGGCCAACGGCCCGGATCGCGCCAGATCAGGAGCAGGCCAGCACATGCGACAATTGCGAACATCAAAGCGGCGGACCAATAGGAGTTGAACAGGGTCACGATTGAAATGAAGCCGCCAGGAAAGAGCAAGCAGCTTCCGACAACGCCAAGTTTGTCGAGAGAATGTCAGGGCAGTCGAAGATTACTTCGTGCGGCAAGCAGATCGAAAAAAGCAATTGGTGTTAGACCCAAAGTGTCAAGGTCTGTGCTTGGTCGAAGAGAACGTTTGTCGTTCGGCGCGAGTGCCTTTCTCAACCTGTAGAACGTCATCGCTGAAGCACAATTTCCGCCTTGGGCTTCCCAATCGGAGGTGTGGGAACACACGACGTCATAGACGTCACCAACCGTGCAGCAGCCCTCTGCTTCTTCATCCGTCATATTGAAATTGAAGACCGCCTCAAGCTCTTCGATTGTGCGTTCGCGCATCGGCGTGTCGGCTTGCGCCGGACAGTATGCTTCAGTGAGGTTGAGCTTGTACATCGCAATCATCTCCCGTCAATCTGGCTACCATAGCTGCGACCTAAAGCACTCGCAAAATGCCATATTCTGCCTATATGGGAGGCGAATTCCCTGATCTTACCGGATATGATTGATGAGCGTAGAAACCAAAGTCCCTACTGGCAAAGACTTACTCGCGGAGATTGACCGCCTGCGTAAAGAGCGGAATGCGGTAATTCTGGCGCATTATTACCAGACGCCGGACATTCAGGATATCGCGGACTTTGTTGGAGATTCGCTGCAACTGTCGCAAATGGCGGCGGAAACGGATGCAGATGTCATCGCATTCTGCGGCGTGAAATTCATGGCGGACACCGCCAAGATACTGTCCCCTGAAAAGATCGTCGTGCTGCCCGATATGGATGCCGGTTGTTCGCTTGAAGACAGCTGCCCGCCGGAAAAGTTCAAGGCTTTCCGCGAGGCACACCCCGATCATATCGCGCTGACCTACATCAATTGCAGCACCGAGGTGAAGGCGCTGTCGGACGTGATCGTCACCAGTTCCAGCGCGGAAACGATCCTGCAAAAGATCCCGCGCGACCAGAAGATCATCTTCGGGCCTGACCGGCATCTGGGCGGCTATCTCAGCCGCAAGTTTGATCGCGAAATGCTGTTGTGGCCAGGCGTTTGCATTGTGCACGAGGCGTTTAGCGAGACAGAGCTGCTCAAACTGAAAGAGCAATATCCCGGCGCACCGGTTACCGCGCACCCCGAATGCCCGCCCACGATTATCGATCACGCAGACTATGTCGGATCAACCAGCGGCATCCTGAAATTCGCGCGGGAATTTGAAGGTGACACACTGATCGTGGCGACCGAGCCGCACATCATCCACCAGATGGAAAAGGCGCTGCCGGAAAAGAATTTTATCGGCGCACCGGGCGCAGACGGTAACTGCAGCTGCAACATCTGCCCATATATGGCGCTCAATACGATGGAGAAGCTCTACGTCGCGCTGCGCGATCTGGAGCCTCGCATCGAGATTGAGGAAGAACTGCGACTGAAGGCCAAGGCGAGCTTGGACAAGATGTTGGAAATGGCCAGCGGAGCAGTCGGCAAGGGCGATTTGGGGAAGGTTTAACTTCGCACCCTTGCGACACCGCGAGCCAGGACCAGCGCGCTGCCGAGCAGCACCATGCCAGCAATATCGAGCAGTGTGAGCACTTCGCCGAAGACTTGATAGCCGATCAATGCGGCAACGGCTGGCTGTGTCAAAAGCGCCAACCCGATCACCAATGGCGGAAAATGGCGCAGGCTGAACACCAGCAATCCCTGTCCGACAAGCTGGCTGGATATGAAAAGAATCAGGATCGGCGTCCAATCGTTTGGCCAAACCGGCTCCCCGTTGATCAAGGCAATTGCCAGCAGAAGGGGGCAAGCGAAAATGCTGACCCAGACCAGCAAACTCCACCCGCCAATCGTTTGCCGCGCACCTTGAAGATTGATGAGATACACCGCGTACAGGAGACCTGCGGTCAAACAGAACAGGTCCCCGATCAGCGTAGTGGTCGAAATATCCGCACTACGCCCCATCAGAATTGCCGCGCCTGCAAGCGCAAACACAATCGCGGTCCATTCCGTGCCGCGCGGCAGGCTGCGCGAAAGGATAAAGCCCCATAATAACAACACGATACTTCCGGCATTGCCGAACAGCGTGGCGTTGCCTAGTCGGGTCATCTCAATCCCGACATGCCAGCTTGCCAGATCAAGCCCGAATGCCACCGCGCCCAACGCCACGAACATCAAAGTTCGGCGCGGGATTCCAGTTAGAGCTTGGCCGCTAAACCGCGCAAACACGGCCAGGAAGGGCAAAGCCAAGAGCAACCGCCAGAAGCCTGCGCTGACCGGACCGGTGTCGGCCAAGCGCACGAACCACGGCCCCATCGCCAATGCGACATTGCCCGCAAGCAAGGCAAGCAAAAGCAACCAGCCACGCGGACGGGAAAGTTCTGCTGGCATACCCCCATCATTTTCCATGGTTGCGCACTAGCTGCTTCGCCCCCAAGTGCCTATTACAAAGAGACAAAGACGAAGGAAATTCAATTGCACGACACGCTGTTCCAGCCGCTCAAAATGGGCGCACTCGAAGCGAAGAACCGGATTTTCATGGCGCCGCTAACGCGTGGACGCGCTGCCGAGCCGATGTTCGTTCCGAACGAACTGATGGCGCAATATTATGGTCAGCGCGCAGGCGCGGGCATGATCCTGACCGAGGCGACAGGCATCAGTGTAGAGGGACTTGGATGGCCTTCCGCCCCTGGTATCTGGAGCAACGAGCAGACCGAGGCGTGGAAAGCCTCGACCAAGGCCGTGCATGATCGCGGCGGCCTGATCGTGATGCAATTGTGGCACATGGGCCGGATTGTTCACCCATACTTCCTCGGCGGCGAGCCTCCCTTCTCTGCCAGCGCGACCAAGGCGCCCGGTGAGGCACATACGCCCGGAGGCAAGAGCGAATATGCGACCGCGCGGGAAATGACCCATGAGGACATCAAGCGCACGATTGCTGACTATCGCCGTGCCGCGGAAAACGCCAAGGCTGCAGGCTTTGATGGCGTGCAATTGCACGGCGCGAACGGATATCTGGTTGACCAGTTCCTGAGGGACAAGACCAATCTGCGGACCGATGAATATGGTGGATCGCCGGAGAACCGCACCCGCTTCATGCGCGAAGTGCTGGAGCAATTGATCGACGTGTGGGGTGCGGACCGCGTGGGTATCCGCTTGTCGCCCAATGGCGATAGCCAAGGCACTGACGACAGCAATCCAGCGGCAACTTTCGGTGCGGCGGCCAAGGTTTGCGAAGAGCTGGGCCTTGCTTTTGTCGAGCTGCGGGAACCGGGACCGGACGGCACTTTCGGACAAACCGATGTGCCCAAGCAAAGCCCGTTGATCCGCGAAATCTACTCGGGCGCGCTCATCCTCAACAGCGACTACACCGCGGAAGAAGCAGAGGCAGATGTCAGTTCAGGCAAATGCGATGCGGTGAGCTTTGGTCGGCCCTATATTTCCAATCCCGATCTGGAAGATCGCATTCGCCAGGGCGCGCATTGGAACCCTAATAAGGATGTACCCAAAAGCTGGTACTTCCCCATCCCAGAGGGATATGTCGACTATCCCACGCTGGCTGAAGAGCAAGCGGCCTAGCCTTCTGGCGGTTGTGGCGGTTGTGGCGGCGCGGGCTGATTGTCCGCACCGTCACCACTAGTCACAGTGACACTCGTCTCGACGCTGGACGAACCATCTTCATTCTCAGTCACCGTTACCGTGCGTTCTTCGCGGATCGGCGGAGACTGGGATTGCAATTGATCTAGCGGCAACATGTCGTCGCTGATCGATCCTCCCAGAACCTCGCCTTCGGCCTCGCGCGCATCATCGGCTCTATCGGGCACATCTCCGCTGCAAGCTGACGTAAAGACCAGCGCTGGCAAAAGTGCAATTGTCAAACCTCGCATGATCGTCTCCGGGCGACACGCGCCAAATGTTCAAAGAATTCAGGGGCAGTTGTCATCAGGGCTTCGTCCCATTGCGCAGGGCTGATGTCCAGTCCCAAGCGTTTGAGGCTGGTCACGCCAAATCCCTCAATCCCGCACGGCACGATACCGGTGAAGTGCGAGAGATCAGGGTCCAGATTGACGGAGAAGCCGTGCATCGTCACCCACCGGCGCACACGCACGCCGATCGCACCGATTTTGGCTTCGCGCCCATCAATGTCCCTGGTCCATATACCCACGCGGCCATCCACCGCCCAGCTTTCAACACCGAATGTCTTGAGCGTTTCGATCACCCACTGTTCGATGCCATGCACAAAACAGCGTACATCCTTGCCGCGCTCTGTCAGGTTGAGCAGCACATAACCCACACGTTGTCCCGGACCGTGATAAGTGTAGCGTCCGCCCCGCCCGGCCTCGACCACTTCGAAACGTGGGTCGAGCAACTCGTCGCGCGCGGCGCTGGTCCCAGCGGTGTAAACCGGCGGATGTTCCAGCAGCCAGATCAGTTCGCGCGCATTTCCAGCCGCAATCGCGGCGTTGCGTTGCTCCATCGCTGCCAGCGCTTCACGATACGGAACCTGCCGTTCGTCTCGCTGCCATTCAATCGCGTCTGTGGTTTCACTGCTCATTGCCAATTGCGTGGGGACTATCAACGCGCTTATCAAGAGAAAAGGCGATCAAGCCGCGCGGGAGAATTGGCAATGAAGTTCGATATGGGGCGGGCCTGGTCAGACGCGATGACGTTGCTGTCCAACAATAGCAGACTGATCGTGATATTGGCGGGCGTGTTTCTGTTCTTGCCTTCTCTGGTCTTGGGCGTGTTTGCGCCTAGCACAGAACTTGAGGCCGCAGCAGCGGGCAGCTCCGAACAGATGCAAGCGGCGATGGCGGCTTATTTGAGCACAAGCTGGCCGATAATCGTAATCTATGCGTTAGCGAGCACCATCGGGACGCTGGCATTGCTCGCCTTGCTCGGCCGAGATCAAAAACCCACCGTTGGTGAAGCAATCAAGATCGGCGCTATTGCCCTGCTGCCCTATCTGGCCGCATCGCTGATTATCGGTGCAGGCATTGGCCTTGTAGCTGGTGTCGTTGTTGCGATCGGCGCGGCGGCTGGCCCTGCGGTGGCCGCTTTGCTTGGATTTGTGGTGCTGATCGGCATCCTGCTGGTTGCCTTCAGGTTGATTCTGGTTGGCCCGGTTATGGCGATTGAAGGGACGCTCAACCCGATTGAAGCTCTGCGCCGCTCGTGGACATTGGTGAAAGGCAACACCCGCTATGTGGCTGCGTTCATGATCCTGCTGGTCATTGCACTGCTTGTCCTGTCGCTTGTAATCGGGATGGTATTCGGCGTGATCGGCGCGCTGGTGCCCAGCGGGACCGTTACGATCTGGGTAAACGCCATTTTCGAAGGATTGATCGGGGCAGTTGGTTCAGCAGTATTCCTGGCTGTCTATGCAGCGATGCACAGGCAACTGGCCGGTGAAAGCCCACAAAGCCTTAGCCAGACCTTTGACTAGGCGTTAGCCCTCGCCATCTGCCTTCCAGCCCCAGAACAGCTTGCACGGCAAGATGTTCAGCCATTCGAAGCCCTTGTCGATGCGCGCATAGTGCGGGCGCATATAATCAAGGCATGCAGCCGTGAACTGGTAAACCAGAAACGCGCCGCCGGGACGCAGAGCCTTGTGCGTTGCTTCGCCAATTGCCGGAGCAACACCAGCCGGCAGTGTCGAGAACGGCAGTCCTGACAGGATATAGTCAGCATTCTCAAATCCATGCTCGGCGATGATCTGTTCCACATCAGCAGCAGAGCCGTGGACCGCAATGAAACGTTTATCGCGGATCGTCTTGCGCAGATAGTCAATGTAGAGCGGGTTGGTGTCGATAACGATCAATGTCGCATCGCCGCGCAACCGCTCCAGCATAGGACGGCAAAACGTGCCGATCCCGGGACCATATTCGACAAGCAGATTGCAATTGCCCCAATCGACCGGTGCCAGCATCTTGCGCACGGTGAAACGTTAGGAGGGAATGATCGAACCGACCATCTGTGGATACTCCACAAACCCGCGAAAAAACACCGCGCACTGCGGGGCATATTGGGAGAAGCGCTCGGTCAAGCGCCGTTTGATTTCAATGGCTTTGGTAGTCATGAGGTGGGAATCGCGCTCCGCGTCAACTCGCTGGGGGGATGGCTGGCAGGTCGAATCGCAGATGCGCGATTGCATTGCAAGCACAGCTCGCCTCGCCTAGCGGTCAGTTTGTCATGGCTGATCGCGATCCACTCCTTGAAAACACTGCCCCGCCCGCTGCTAGCGGCAACGGCATTTCGCGTGGCCGAATGGCGTTGCTGTTTTCCGTTATGCTGGTCACTGCGGCGGGCAATACAGCCATGCAATCCGTGATGCCATCGATCGGCACAGAGCTTGGTGTGGCCGATGTATGGATCAGTCTCGCCTACACATGGTCAGCACTGCTGTGGGTCACCTGCGCACCATTCTGGGCGCGGCGATCTGACAAGCGCGGACGCAAGTCGATGATGGCGCTGGGCATGACCGGCTTTATCACCAGCATGGGCCTTTGTGGTCTGGTCCTGTGGTTTGGCCTCGCCGGTTTGCTGCCCGCCGTTTGGACGTTGCTGTTGTTTGCAGCTGCGCGCAGCCTTTACGGCGGTTTTGGATCGGCCGCGCCGCCTGCGGTGCAAGCCTATGTTGCATCGCGCACAGCACGATCAGAGCGGACCAATGCGCTTTCTCTTATCGCGTCGAGCTTCGGGCTAGGTACGGTGTTGGGCCCGGCGCTCGCACCATTGCTTATTCTCCCGGGACTTGATCTGGTTGGACCTTTCCTCGCCTTTGCAGCAATCGGCGTTGTCGCGCTTGTCGCTTTGCGCTGGCGGCTGCCAGATGACGAACCTCGGTATGCGGCGCGCGGCAAGACTTTCAGCGAGCCATTCAGCGCCAGTTCCCAATCAAACCATGACGCCGAAGACGATGAAGACGTTGGCGTGGATGGGCCAAGCGAAAGCGAACCGAAGCGACTGACATGGTGGGAGCCGCGGGTGCGCCCTTGGGTGATTGCCGCTTTGCTTGGCGGCCATGCGCAAGCAATGATCCTCGGGATTGTCGGTTTTCTGGTGCTTGATCGGCTGGGGCTACGGGCTGACCCGCTCGCGGGCGCCGGTCCGGTGGGTCTAGTCCTGATGGCCGGCGCGCTGGCTTCGTTGGTGGCGCAATGGGGGGTAATTCCGCGCTTCAATCTAGGCCCGAGAGCCGCGACATTGAGCGGGATCGTCCTGGCGGGTTTTGGCGTACTCGTCTTCGCATTGGGAGACGCGATCCACATCATTGCGCTTGGTTATGCCATTGCCAGCCTCGGTTTCGGGCTGTTCCGGCCCGGCACGACCTCAGGCACATCGCTCGCCGTGACCCGTGCTGAACAAGGCGAGGCCTCAGGTATCGTGGCATCCGTTGCGGGTGCTGCGTTCGTGTTTGCACCGGCGCTGGGCGTGCTGCTCTACAATCTGTCAGAGCCACTTGCCTTCGGGCTGGTGATCGGTTTTTGCGCGGTCGTGTTCGCTGTGGGCTGGAAGCAGCTCTCCCCAGACGAGGTGCTGACGCGGGACAGGCGCTAAGCCGCTGCTTCGCAGCCGGTCGGCAGCTACAAAATTTCGTGAACCACATCCTGCGGGCGGCACAGGCGCACGCCCTTGTCCGTTTCAACCAACGGGCGTTCGATCAGGATCGGCTCGGCTGCCATCGCGTTGAGGACCGTGTCCGCGTCTGCGTCTGGCAACCCGCGCTCCGCCGCGTCTGTGCCGCGAATACGCAAGCCCTTTTGCGGGGTGATGCCGGCATCGCGATATAGCTGCGCCAGCTTATCCCGCGATGGCGCGTCCTTAAGATATTCCACAACGGTCACGTCTGCACCGCTTTCTTCAAGAATAGCCAGCGTCTTGCGCGATGTGCCGCATTTCGGATTGTGCCAGATGGTCGCTTTCACGCCGTGAACTCCTTTACCGCCAAGGCTGTATGACGTGCGATGCGCCCTAACCAAACGTCTTTTTCGCGACAAGTAGATTTGCTTCTTGCTTTTGAGAATAATTCTCAATAGCGACTACGGCACGGATCACGACTCGACAAAAGATTGGACCTTTGAATGAAGCTTCTCGGCAAAGCCCTCCTGCTTGCTGGCACAGCCACTTTCGCTCCTGCTACCGCCCCTTTGGCAGAGACAGCAGAAAGCGCGGAGAGCCAGGCGTTGGCGCCTGACCCTGACGAGGGCACAATCATTGTTACCGGCACGGTGCTGCAATCCAACCAGATCAATTCCGTCAAGACACCCACCCCGATCATCGATGTCCCGCAAAGCCTCAGCATCACGACCGAGGAAGCGATTCTTGATCGCGGTTTTACCAGCATCGGCCAGATCATTGATTACACACCCGGCGTCAACACATCGCAGGGCGAAGGGCACCGTGATTCGATCGTCTTCCGCGGCGTGCGCTCAACCGCAGATTTCTTCATCGATGGCATGCGCGATGACGTGCAATATTACCGCAGTCTCTACAATCTGGACCAGATCGAGATATTGCGCGGGCCCAACGCGCTGCTGTTTGGACGGGGCGGCGCTGGCGGTGTTCTCAACCGCGTCACCAAGAAGGGCGTCATTGGCGACACATTCGGCGGCGGCCAGATCGCCATTGATACCTTTGGTGCATACAGCGTGCAGGCCGATATCAATCTCTCAAATGGCGATGCATCGGCGTTCCGCATCAATGCGATGTACGAAAACCTCAACAATCACCGCGATTTCTACGATGGCGAGCGCATAGGCATCAATCCGACCGTGCGTTTTGCATTGAGCAAAGATACAACGCTGGATCTGTCCTACGAATATGCCGATCACGATCGCTTCATTGATCGCGGCATTCCAACCGGCACGGATGGCCGCCCGATCGAGGAATTCAAAGACATCACCTTTGGCGATCCGGAATTGAACTTCAATGATCTGGAAGCGCATCTGCTGCGCGCCAACCTTCAGCACACATTCTCGGACAGCTGGAAAGGCGTGTTCAGCGCATTCTACGGCAATTACGACAAGGTCTATTCGAACTTCTATGCTTCGGGCTATGACCAAGCCAACTCGCCAGATGTCGTGACCACCGATGGCTACATCGACGCGACCCAGCGTGAAAACCTGATCCTGTCTGCGAATATGGTCGGCGAATTCAACACGGGCGCGGTCGCGCATACCCTGCTGTTTGGCGCAGAATACATCAACACGTCGTCTGATCAGGACCGATTCAATCCGGTTTGGGATAAGACCAATGATGACAACGAGATCTTCGCAATTATCCGCCCGCTGAACTTGCGCGGGGGCGTAGGTGTGAACGCATCAGGCGACATTACCTCAGTCACATTCGGCGATCTGAATGACTTCACGCAGGTGGAGATCGATGTCGTCTCGCTCTACATTCAGGATGAGATCAAGCTGACCGATTGGCTTGATGTCGTGGTGGGCGGGCGTTTCGACAGCTTCGATATCGAAGTACTCGACGTCCCCAGCGACGAACTACGCACGCGCAAGGATGAGGAATTCTCTCCACGTGGAGGCGTGATCTTCAAGCCGCGGGAAAACATCTCGATCTACGCAAGCTATTCGGAGAGTTTCCTGCCGCGTTCGGGTGAGCAATTCGCCAATATCAACGGCAGCAACAACGCACTGGACCCGGACAAGTTCACCAATCTCGAAGCCGGCATAAAGTGGGATTTTGCAGACCGCCTCAGCTTCACCGCGGCGATATTCGAGATCGAGCAAAGCTCCCCTCAACCCAATGACAATGACCCGTCGACGCTGGATGTGATCGATTCCAAGATCGACGGCTTTGAACTGCAACTGCAAGGTGAAGTGATGCCAGCCTGGACCGTTTCAGCGGGCTACAGCTTCCTGGACGGAGAACAGCAGAGCCGCACGGGCCCGACAGGTCTGCGCCCACGCGAACTGCCAGAGAATATGTTCTCGATCTGGAACCAGTTTGAAGTCACCGATCGACTGGGACTTGGCATCGGCATGACGCACCAGGATGAAAGCTTCATCGACAATGGCAACACCGCTGTGCTGCCATCCTACACGCGATTTGATGCATCAGCCTATTACGACGTGTCGGAGAATCTTCGGGTCCAGGTCAATATCGAAAACCTGACCGACGAGCTTTACTTCCCCAACAGCCACGCCAGGCACGAAGCTTCGGTCGGCGCGCCGCTCAATGCGCGCTTTGCCATCACAGGCCGGTTCTAAAGGCAGCTAGCCTTCGGGCTCTTCGGAGCTCGAAGGTGGCCGGATCGCAGGCACTTCGCGCGCTGCATCTTCGCTGCTGATGCCCGGAGCAGGCGCAGCGCTGATCGTTTCCAATCGCCGCGCTACGCGCCCCGCCCGCTGGATCGCGCGCACCAGCCGGGGATAGACGCCGCAGCGGCACAAGTTCGGGATCGCCGCCTTGATTTCCGCTTCGCTGGGATCGGCATTCCGCTCAAGCAACGCCGCCGCGGCCATCACGATGCCCGGCGTACAGAAACCGCATTGGATTGCTTGTTCGGCGACCATGGCTTGCTGCACCGGATGGGACCGATCACGCGACAAGCCTTCGATAGTGGTGATGAATCGCCCTTCCGCCTCTGCGATCGTCACCAGACATGACCGTAAGGCTGCGCCATCAACGATAACCATGCACGATCCGCAATCGCCATTGCCGCAGCCATACTTGGTGCCGGTCAGGTTTGCCGCATCGCGCAGCGCCCACAGCAAGGGGGTGTCCGGATCCATATCGAACTCGAGCGGACGTTCATTTACGGTCATGCGCGGCATGCGACAGCTTATCGCATGCACTATGTTGGCGAACAAGACGCTCTGTGTGGATGCAAACACAAATTGCGCTTGTTATGTGGTGATCCTGCGTTAGTCGGTTGGCCATGAGCGAGAATGCCAAACTGACGCGCGGTTCGATACGTGGCCATCTCGTTTCTCAAACTTTGCCAGCCATTGTCGGTGTTGCTGCAGTCATGTCGATCGGCTTGGTCGATGCCTATTTCATCGGGCAGCTAGGCGCGGACGCTTTGGCGGCAATTGCGTTTATCTTCCCGATCAGCGTCGTGATAACCAGCCTGGGCGTGGGCATGATGGTGGGCATCAATTCTGTCATTGCGAGAGCCTTGGGTGAAGGCGATGATGAACGTGCGGCGCGGCGCGGAAATTTCGGTATCGTTCTTTCTGTCAGCTTGGGAATCCTGCTGGGCCTGTTACTTTTTGCGATACTCGATCCGCTATTCGCGTTGATGCAAGCCAGCGAGCGCGAGCTACCGCTAATCCGCACCTACATGCAGCCGTTCTCATTCGGCTTCCCGCTGATGATGGCGATCATGGGCATCAACGGCACGCTGCGCGGCCAGGGTGAAGCGCGAAAGACGTCGCTCGTGTCAATTTCCTATGCCGCGGCCAACTGGATTCTAGATCCCATTCTGATCACCGGGGCATTCGGATTTGAAGGTTTAGGCATGGCTGGCGCTGCCTATGCGACGCTGATCGGTTGGACAATCGGTATCGCGGTGGGTCTATCTCTGCTTAGCCGAACCGCAATCCCGCTAAGTTTAGCCAAAATCAGGCAATGCAACATGCGCGAATCCGCGTCTGAACTGCTTCGCATTGCTGGCCCTGCATCTTTCAGCAATGCAATCAACCCGGTGGGATTATCCGTGCTCACCGCTCTGATTGCGTCAGAAAGCGCAGCGGCGGCCGCGGGCTTTGGAGCGGCTGGCCGCGTTCAGAGCTTTGCCATCGTCCCGCTGCTTGCCCTTTCTGGGTCGATCGGGGCAATCGTCGGGCAAAACTGGGGGGCAAAACAGTTCGATCGTGCACGCGAAGCGATGTGGTTGGCTGGGCTGTTTTGCGTTGGATACGGACTAATCACCGCAGCGCTGCTGGCTTGGGGGGGGGCGTGGTTCGCAGACATGTTCTCAGAGGATCCGGACGTCAAGAACCAGTTCGCGGACTATTTGCGCATTGCCGCCTGGGGGTACGCCGGTTTTGGCGTCCTGATCGTAGCGAACGGTGCGTTAAATGCGCTCGGCAAAGCGCAATACGCTCTGATGCAATCCGCTGCGCGCGTATTCTTCGTTATGCTGCCCCTGGGTTGGTTGGCGCGCGAATACTTTGGGGTTAGCGCAATCTATAGCGCCGAACTGGCAGCTAATCTCGTCGGAGGATGTGTTGGCGCAATCATCGTCTGGCGAGCCATGCGCGCGCGCTGATCCAAGCAAGTCGTTCGTTGTAGTGACGCTTCGTTAACCATCTTCGCTCATACCGTCGCCGGTGCACACAAAACCGGGGGCTCAAACATGGATGACCTGCTAGCGGATTTCATTGAGGAAACCCGCGAAATGCTGGAAGCTATTGGAAGCGAAATCGTTGCCTGGGAGGCCAATCCGGCTGACCGCGCACGGCTCGATTCCATTTTCAGGTTTGTTCATACAGTAAAGGGCAATTGCGGCTTCTTCGACTTCCCACGGCTGGAAAAGCTTAGCCATGCTGCCGAAGATACACTGGCCGACGTACGCAACGATAGGCGCGAGGCAGATAGCCAGCCGTTCTGGCAATCGTTGACCGAATATCTGACATGATCACCGCAATCGAAGGCGGCCAGGATCTCGCGCGCAGCATCGAGCTTGCGGCACAAGCGACGGACGCAGTGTCCAGCCATATCGACGACGTGCGAGAGCTCTCCCTGTCGACAGGCGCGGCGGCTAGCCAGGTCCTTTCGTCTGCGACTGATCTGGAAAAGCAAGCCTCGACACTGCGCACGCAAATGCAGGCATTCTTGAGCAAGATCAGGGCGGCGTAGATACGGCATCGGCCGGTTTAAGGCTGAGCTTTACGCCAATCGCGCTTGATCTTCTTAGCTAAGCTCCATTTGTGGACTTCAGTCGGCCCGTCGTAGATACGAAACGCTCTGATTTCACGAAAGAATTGTTCGACAATCGTATCGCCTGTTACTCCCGTGCCGCCCATCACCTGTACGCACCGGTCGGCAATCTGAAACAACGTTTCAGCCACAAAGGTCTTGGCCATTGAGCTCTCGGTTGTTCCGATTTCACCGGTGTCCAGCACGCTGGCGCACCAGTCGATCATCAACTCGCACGCCTTCAGATCAATTTTGTTCTGAGCCAGCATGAAGCCCACTCCCTCATGATCGACCAGCGGCTTTCCGAACGCCGTTCGCTTGCAAGCATAGTCGGTTGCAATCTCTTGAGCCCGATCCGCAACCCCAAGCCAACGCATGCAATGCGTGAGACGTGCAGGCGCCAGACGGACCTGTGCGTATTTGAAGCCCTCACCCGCTTCGCCAAGCATCTGGTTCGCCGGTACACGCAGATCGTTTATGGTAATAACAGCGTGACCGCCCGGCATGGAACTATCAATCGTCTCGAGCACGCGTTCAATCTGGATAGATGGATCGGGTAGATCGACAAGGAACATACAAGCTCCGCCTTCGGAATCAGCCTCAACCGATTTGGCCATGATGATCCCTACCTTTGCGCCGTCTGCACCGGTGATGAAAGCCTTTCGCCCATTGATCACCCAGTGGTTGCCATCGCGTTGGCAGGTTGTTTGCATCAATGACGGGTCAGACCCTGCGCCGTTGTCTTCGGCCGGTTCGGTCATGAAAAAGGCTGAACGAGCATCGCCTGACGCCAAGGGGGCCAGGAAACGTTGCTTGATCTCGTCGCTGCCAACCTTTCTGAGCAGGTACATATTGCCTTCATCGGGAGCCATCACATGACAGGCAATCGGACCAAGCGGCGAAATGCCGCTCTTGCGCAGGATCAATGCGGTATCAGCATGGCTGAAATGCGATCCGTCCTTTCGAATATGCGGGACTAGCAGGCCTACCGCCTTGGCCTTGCCCCGCAGTTCCGCTCCAAGTTCATCGGAAGGCCCATGACTGCCGCAACGTGGGTCTGCCTCGTATGGAGCGACGACCGTGCGAACAAACTCTTCAACTCTAGCCGCGATCTGTTCGGCTTCAGACGTATAGTGGGCCATTCAAACTCATCCTGTTTTGGTATTGGTGCGGACCTAATCGACCACGAGCCAGCTTCCACCTCCCCAATTGGTCAGCGAGTTCGAATGCACCTCAAGGAGTTGGTCCTATTGAACCGAGATCGTTGATGAGAACTTGCTCAGCAAGTTCAGGAATGGACCATGGCTTGAATAACTCTGGTCCGTCAGATCATCCAAGAAGCCGGAAAGTGAGTCGCCGACACCAACTTTCATATTGTTGTTCACGCGCCGGTCGATTGGCCCTGTCATATAGTCATCGGCCCCGGCATCGAGTGCACGCTTGCGCGCTACGAAATCCTCATCGTTCAAGACCATTGTAATGTGCGCGCCTGCTGTCTGGGGATCAGCCCTCAACCGGCGACAAAACTCAAGGCCGGCAAGGTCATCAAGCACCCAGTCGATGAATATCCAAATCGGACCTTCAAATATCTGCGAAGGAGTGCGTGACGTGATCTTTGAGAATTCGTACTGCGCGTCATCATGAGCGAATGGCTCGAACTCATCAGCGTCTGGATGTGTGAGTAAAATCTTGATAACCGACATACAACTTGGCCCCTGGTTCGAACCCAGATTGCCCTTGATTTATGACGTGTCCGTGACGAAGCAGGCGCTTCAGACATCTGCAGCTGGAGCGTCAACTGCACGCAGTTGGATCGCAATGCAGACGTCGGGAAACCCAACCGTAGTTTGGGCCCACTGTATGCTTCCAGCCACAAACAGAGAAAGCCCCACTGGTAACAGTGAAGAGAGAAATAAAACATATACATCAGAGAGATGGTGGTTGCGGGGGTTGGATTTGAACCAACGACCTTCAGGTTATGAGCCTGACGAGCTACCGGACTGCTCCACCCCGCGGCACCTAGTTTTTGACACCCAAGATTGCCAAATGCGAACTATCCAGTCCGCCTGGCATTCGGCCAAACCGGCCGGTGGGCAGTCCCCCTATGCAAAACTCTGAGAGCTTCGTTCAGGGTATTGGCAACTTCCCGAAAATATCCCGGAAAGCGAACCTCTAGCGGAGGCTAGAGACGCCAAAAGGGCCGCCCTTATGGGTCAGCCCTTCGACTTGTGAATGGGTTTCATTACCGCGCAATCGCTGGCTTCAATGCCTGGCGACGACCTACTCTTCCAACGCTTAAACGTTAGTACCATCGGCGCTACCCGGTTTCACGGCCGAGTTCGAGATGGGATCGGGTGGGTCACAGGCGCTATGGCCACCAAGCAATGGAGCCAGCGAATACGGGTCTAAATCGATGCAGTCTGCTCGAAATATTCGAGCGGGCGACGACCTGGCCGAAGAGTCTTCCTCCTCAACGCACAGTCGCAGGACTGTCGTTGATAGTGCGAACTCTCAAGCGTGATCAGAACTATTAGGACTGGTTAGCTTCACGCATTACTGCGCTTCCACACCCAGCCTATCAACGTCATGGTCTATGACGGTTCGAAGATACCTAATCTCAAGGGAGGCTTCCCGCTTAGATGCTTTCAGCGGTTATCCCGTCCATACATAGCTACCCAGCGGCACGCCTGGCGGCATGACTGGTACACCAGAGGTATGTTCACCCCGGTCCTCTCGTACTAGGGGCAACTCCTTTCAAGTATCGACGCCCACGGCAGATAGGGACCAAACTGTCTCGCGACGTTCTGAACCCAGCTCACGTACCACTTTAATTGGCGAACAGCCAAACCCTTGGGACCTGCTCCAGCCCCAGGATGTGATGAG
>Ga0181607_10001911_pt1 | contig 18562 bp, 14 predicted proteins | sample 041ome_9_FD_132420 | JGI IMG/M metagenome (GOLD analysis project Ga0181607, IMG submission 132420) | Coastal salt marsh microbial communities from the Groves Creek Marsh, Skidaway Island, Georgia - 041413US metaG (megahit assembly) | ecosystem: Environmental > Aquatic > Marine > Intertidal zone...
ACAACTTGGCTCGATTCAAGAGCTGCTTCTCTAGTCTCGTTTTCTCCTGCCGATGGCAAAAAAATTGCTTCTGTGCAGTTGGCAACTGAAGAGACTTACGAGGCCGTGGTTGCACAGGCTTTGGTAGCCTTTGAAACCTGGAGGAATGTACCTGCCCCCAAGCGTGGGGATATCGTCCGTGAGATTGGTAACGCCCTTCGTGAAGTAAAAGCAGATTTGGGCAAGTTGGTCTCTTACGAGATGGGTAAATCCTACCAGGAGGGATTGGGTGAAGTACAGGAAATGATTGACATCTGCGATTTTGCAGTGGGGTTATCTAGGCAGCTGTATGGTTTGACCATGCACTCCGAGCGCCCTGGTCACCGCATGTACGAGCAGTGGCATGCCTTGGGGATTGTAGGCATTATTTCGGCCTTCAACTTTCCCGTGGCTGTTTGGTCTTGGAATACCGCCTTGGCTTGGGTGTGTGGAGATGTATGCTTGTGGAAGCCTTCCGAAAAAGCCCCACTTTCAGCCATTGCCTGCCAGCATATTGTCTCAAAGATATTTGCCCAGCAGGGCTTGCCTGAAGGGATTTCCAACCTGATTGTTGGGGATGCGTCGATTGGCGCTTTGCTTTCTCAAGATTCCAGAATACCCTTGGTCTCCGCTACTGGCTCCACCCGCATGGGCAAAGCAGTCGGCAAGGCAGTGGGCGAGCGACTCGGTCGTTCCTTGTTGGAGCTTGGGGGCAACAATGCCATCATCATCACAGAGCATGCCGATTTGGAAATTGCAATTCGTGGCGCCTTGTTTGGCGCGGTAGGTACCGCAGGACAGCGATGCACCACTACACGACGCTTGATCGTACAGGAGAATGTATACGATACCGTAAAAAATAGACTAGCAGCTGCCTTCGGGAAGTTAGTTATCGGCAATCCTTTGGATGAGAAAAACCACGTAGGTCCCTTGATCGATGTGCAGGCGGTGGAGCAGTACTTGGCAGCAATTACTCAGGTAAAAGCCGCTGGAGGAAAAGCGGTCGTAGAAGGAGGAGTGCTTACAGGAGCAGGCTATGAGTCGGGCTGCTACGTGAAGCCAGCCATCTACGAAGCAGAAAACCATTTCGATATCGTGCAGCACGAGACCTTTGCCCCCATCTTGTACTTGATCAAATACAGCACCTTGCCGGAGGCGATTGCCTTGCAGAATGGAGTTCCTCAGGGACTTTCTTCCGCCATCATGACTACCAACATGCGTGAGGCAGAAGCCTTCCTTGCTGTGTCTGGATCGGATTGTGGCATCGCCAATGTGAATATTGGCACCTCGGGTGCGGAGATTGGGGGTGCTTTTGGAGGAGAAAAGGAAACTGGTGGAGGACGTGAATCTGGATCCGACGCTTGGAAAGCCTATATGAGACGACAAACGAATACGATCAACTATTCTACTCAGCTACCGCTTGCGCAGGGGATTAAGTTTGATATTTAATTTTTAATTAACGGTTCACGGTTGGTTTGTGTACCTATGAGAACTGAGGTCCTGAATAAACCATTTTAAGAATCGAGTTTATAAGTAGAAAGGCCTCCGAGTATCTCGGAGGCCTTTCTTACTTTACTATCCCGCCCAGCCTTCTCGGTCGAGGCTGCGGTATTGGATGGCTTCGGCGAGGTGCTCCACGCGGATGTCCTCGCTCTCGGCAATATCCGCAATGGTGCGGGCTACTTTTAGGATGCGGTCGTAGGCACGCGCAGAAAGGCCTAGGCGCTCCATGGCGGTTTTGAGGAGATTTTTGCCAGCCTCAGAGATCTGACACACCTGCTTGACCTGATGGGATGGCATCATCGCATTGCAAAACACTTCGGGATTCGATTCAAATCGTATTTTTTGCCGTTCCCGCCCTTTGATCACCCGCTCCCGAATGTCTTTGCTGGATTCACTTTTGCGGGTGGAGGTCATCTCCTCGAATTTGACCGGAGTCACTTCCACATGCAGGTCAATGCGGTCCAGCAGGGGTCCGCTTACCTTATTCAAGTAGCGCTGCACAATGCCTGGCCCACAGACGCACTCCTTTTCTGGATGGTTGTAGTAGCCACAGGGGCAGGGGTTCATGCTGGCGATTAGCATAAAGTTGGCCGGGAAGTCCACTGAGATCTTGGCTCTACTGATAGTTACTTTACGCTCTTCCAGCGGCTGCCGCATCACTTCGAGTACGGTACGCTTGAATTCGGGAAGCTCATCCAAAAACAAAACCCCATGGTGGGCCAAGGAAATTTCTCCAGGTTGAGGATTGCCTCCTCCGCCAACCAAGGCGACATCTGAAATCGTGTGATGGGGACTACGAAAAGGGCGCTGTGCAAGTAAAGAAGCATGCTTTCCGAGTCTGCCTGCTACGGAGTGGATCTTGGTGGCTTCCAAGGCTTCCTGCAAACTCAAGGGAGGTAGGATAGAAGGCAAGCGCTTGGCCAACATGGTTTTGCCAGCTCCGGGAGGACCGATCATGATCACATTGTGTCCACCAGCCGCTGCAATCTCCATGGCACGCTTGATGTTTTCCTGTCCTTGCACATCTGCAAAGTCAAATTCAGGGGTGTCGATTCCCTGGTGAAAAATCTCCCGTGTGTCGGTTACGAGTGGTTCGATCTGGAGATTCCCTTGCAAAAAGTCCGAAGCCTGATCGAGTGTTTCCACGCCTATGATGTCGAGGCTATTGACAATGGAGGCCTCTTTGGCATTTTCGATAGGAAGGATAAATCCCTTGAAGCCTCGCTTTCGTGCTTCGATGGCGATGGGAAGTACTCCTTTGATGGGACGGAGTTTGCCGTCAAGAGAGAGCTCCCCCATTAGGACAAATTGATCTAGTGTGGGGTAGCTTACTTGCTCAGAGGCTTGAAGAATGCCCATGGCGATGGGGAGGTCGTAGGCGGAACCTTCCTTGCGTAAGTCTGCTGGGGCCAGATTGACCACCACCCGCTGCCGAGGCATACGGTATCCAAAATACTTGAGTGCCGATTCCACGCGCTGCTGGGATTCTTTAACTGCGGAGTCTGGCAGTCCCACCATAAAGAAGTTGGTGCCCTGGCCCACATTGACCTCGATAGTGATGAGGTTGGCGTCCACACCGGAGACGGCGCTTCCAAAAGTTTTTGCAACCATGATTGAGTTTAAAAAGTGTTCCTACGAATATAGCCTATTTTACAAGGGATTCTCTTGAGGGGCAAAAATTTGAATGGTAATTTTGGAATATGTCATAGAAGTCGACGCTATTGGAACAGGTTCCTTTTGATTCGAAAGTCTAGACCGACTGGATCGTGGAGAGTTTCTGGTAGAGACCTTCCTGCGCGATCAACTCTGCATGGGTGCCACGCTGCACAATTTTGGCTTTATCGATTACCAAGATTTCATCTGCATGTTGGATGGTACTGAGCCGGTGTGCGATGACTAGGGTAGTGCGGCTGCTCATCAACTTGGTGATGGCTTCCTGTACCAGCAGCTCCGATTCCGAATCTAGTGCCGAGGTAGCTTCATCCAAGATGAGTACGGGAGGATTCTTCAATACGGCTCTTGCAATACTTAGTCGTTGCCTTTGTCCACCGGAGAGTTTGGATCCCCGGTCGCCTATATTGGTTTGATACCCGGATTCCAGCTTGCTGATGAATTCATGGGCGTTGGCAATTTTTGCGGCTTCCATGACCTGATCCTCGGTGACTCCATCGATGCCAAAGGAAATGTTGTTGAAGACTGAATCGTTGAACAGGATGGATTCTTGGGTAACTATTCCTAGTTGGCTTCGCCATGTAGTGGTAGCAATGTCCTTGAGGTCGATTCCATCCACCAAGATCTGGCCGGAGCTTGGGTCGTAAAATCGAGGAACCAAATCTGCTAAGGTAGATTTTCCTCCACCCGAAGGACCTACGAGTGCGATGGTTTTTCCTTTTTCAAGGGTGAAGTTGATTTGGTCCAGTACCTTATTTTCTCCGTAAGCAAAGCTGACATTCTTGTATTCGATTTGCTTGCTAAATCCAGGGAATGGTTTTGGATTTGCTGGGGTAGGAAGTTGGTTGGTCGTATCAATCACCTCAAAAATCCGGTCTGCGGAGGCAATACCTCGCTGGATGGTCGATACAGCACGGGAGATTTCCTTGGCTGGATTTAGTACCTGGGTGAAGATGATGATGTAGGTAATGAAGTTGGAAGCAGAGAGTTGAGAGGTGCCGCTCAAGACCAAATTGCCTCCATAAACTAAAATTCCTGCCACCACGCTGACCCCAAGGAATTGGGAGATGGGGCCTGCCAATTCATTTTTCCGAGCCATGCTCACATTGACATCGGAGTAGTAGTCGGTCTCGGCATCAAACTTGTCTTGGACAAATTTTTCTCCATTGAAGGCTTTCACTACGCGCATACCTCCTAGCGTCTCGTCCAAGATGCTTACAATACGTCCCAAGGATTGCTGGCTTTGGATGGCGGTTTTTCGCAAACGGCGCGTAATGCCTCCGATAATTGCTCCTGAGACCGGAATGATCAGTATGGTAAATAGGGTGAGGGGTACCGACATGAAAAAGAGTACCCCAAAATAAAGGACGATAGTAGCAGGCTCCCTAAATAGGATTCGCAGGGATTGCACAATTGTGTTTTCTACTTCCTGGATATCATTGGTCATTTTGGAAAGGAGGTCCCCCTTCCGTTCGTTAGAAAAGTAGCCCAAGTGAAGGGCACTTACTTTTTCAAAAATATCCATGCGCATCGCTTTGATCACCTGAGCACGCACTTGTGCCAATACTACGCCGGAGAGGTAGGTAAATAGGTTGGAAAGGAAGACCGACCCCACAATGATGGAGCAGACAAAGAGTAAGGTGCCAAACTTCCCGTAGGATTCACTAACTTCTAAAAAGAAGTGATTGAACAGGGAAATGAAGTAGTCTAGGGAAAAGGTAAAAGTCGGTTGGCTACGGAATTTTTCTAGGGCATCGGGGGCCACTTGCTCAAAAATAACATCAAAAAGTGGCTTGAGCAGGGTAAAGTTCATCAAACCAAAGATGATTGCCAACAGGGTGTAACCGATGTAAACCGGAATAAATCTCCCATAGGGTCGGGCATAGGAAAGAATCCGAAAGTAGGTTTGCATGGGGTGTACACGGATAAATCCGCATGCAAGTTAGGAAAAATTTCAAGTCTGGGTAGGCATACTTTTTTAGGTTCCTTCTGCCTTGGCTTTTGTACATCTGATGAATCCCAGGTTTGCCAATTAACAAAAGTTTAACCTCCGAAACTTTCCAAATCCCTATCTTTGACAAACTTTCTAAAATCCTTATGAAAAGATTCGTTTTCAGTTTCCTTGTTGTTTTTTCCCTTGGCACCTGTGTTTTTGCACAGCAAGTTCAAAAAAAACCAAAGTTGGTGGTAGGTATTATTGTGGACCAAATGCGTCAGGAATATTTATATCGCTTTGCCGATCGATTTGGGGAAGGGGGATTCAAGCGCTTTACGCAACAGGGATTTATGCTTACCAATGGGCATTACAACTACATTCCTACCTACACAGGACCTGGCCATGCCTCTGTCTACACCGGAGCCACGCCTGCGACGCATGGGGTGATTGGTAACAATTGGTACGTGCCTACTTTAAAGAAAATGATCTATTGTGCGGAGGACTCCTTGGTTTCGAATGTGGGTGGAACACCTGATAATGGAAAAATAAGTCCTCGAAATTTGTTGACGACCACCATCACGGATGAGCTTCGCCTGTCAACCGGAAAGCGCTCCAAGGTAGTCGGCATTGCGATCAAGGACCGGGGTGCGAGTTTCCCTGCAGGTCACATGGGAGATGCTTACTGGTACGACGATACAAATGGAGATTGGATGACTTCCACCTATTACAAGCAAACTTTGCCGAGCTGGGTTGCAAATTTTAATGCAAAAAAGCGTCCAGATCATTACTTAAGCCAAACTTGGAAACCCTTATTTCCGGTAGAAACCTATGTGAATAGCCTTCCGGATCACAACGATTTTGAGTCTCCATTTATTGGCAAGGATAGCCCAAGTTTTCCGTACGATTTAGCATCTTTGAAAGCGTCCAATGGAGGCTATGGTTTGGTAGCATCTACTCCCTTTGGCAATAGCCTTACTTTGGATTTTGCCTATGCAGCATTGGAAGGGGAAAAATTAGGTCAAGGAACTGTTACTGATTTTCTTGCCATCAGCTTTTCTAGTCCAGATTATATTGGACATCGGTTTGGGCCTTCGTCCGTCGAAGTAGAGGACAATTACTTGCGGTTGGATCGAGAGCTGGCTCAATTCTTTTCCTACCTGGATCAAAAGCTCGGCAAGAATGAGTACCTCGTTTTTATCTCCGCAGATCATGCTGTAGCCGATGTGCCTCAGTACATGATCAGTGAGGGCATCCCTGCTGGTAATTTCAATTCTGGGATGGTTCAAGGCCAATTGAAAGGATTTGCACTAGCTACCTATGGAGAGGGAGATTGGATTCTTAATTTCTCCAACGAACAAGTATTTTTGAATCATGGGTTAATTCAGGAGAATAAAATGAATTTGGAACAAATGCAGCGGGATATTGCGCAGTTTGTTTTGGGATTTGCAGGTGTCAAAGAAGCCTATACAGCAGCAGACCTTCGTCGTCAGGAATTTACCCAGTCTCGGGCGCATCTCTTGCAGATGGGATACAACCACAAGGCTTCTGGGGATGTATTGCTCGTACTAGAACCGGCTTGGCTAGTGGGAGGAAAGCGAGGAACTACCCATGGTTCGGGCTATTCGTACGACACCCATGTACCCATTGCTTTTTATGGCTGGGGGATCAAAGCAGGTAAAAGTTCCACCTACGCCACCGTGGCAGACATTGCCCCCACATTGGCTAATTTGCTGCAAATCCGAACTCCAAATGGCGCCACTGGTCAACCAATACAAGCCGTACTTGGAAATTAATTTTCAGTCAAATTTCTGTAATAATTATTAGAAAGGACTTCCTGGGTGACCGGGAGTCCTTTTAGTTTTTTATTTGATAAATGTTCACTAAGACTCCTTGAAAATCAAGTATTTACTAGGAAGTAAATTTTTTTGTTTCTATTTTTAGTGTATACGTTGCTAATAATGCCCCATTCACACTCAAATATCTGGACTCACCTCGTTCTTTGGACAAAGGATCAAGCTCCAATAATTACCTCTGAAATGGTGGTATCAATCAAGCATATTCTGGAAGAATTGCCTTTGGATTTTTATGAGAAGCAAACTCACCTGAGTGTGCTCCCCAATCATATTCACCTGTTGATTAAGCTTCCCGGAAATCTTTCTGTCGATCAAATGGCACATTTTGTACAGCAGCTGATTTGCAAGAAATTAGTGCAGGAGGGATTTGCGAATTGTCCTGATTGGGATGAAAAATACTATGCGCACTCGGTCAGTTTGAACCGGCTATCTACCGAAAAAAGTTTATTGGATCGACAAGAATACAAGCATAAGGAGATTTCTTTGGAAGAAGAATTGAAATTTTTAGGTCTTTAAGCTTGGTAGATTTCCTCACCTACTTTCCTGGTTCTCGTATACCTAGGAAGTTTATTTCCTAGGAATTGTAGTTTGGAGTAATTGTTGGGATAGATTCTTGAGTACTTTTTAGGGCAGCCCCAAAATCATTGACTTGGGCTATCTTAGTTTATCCAACCTCGGAACACTTTTTGGAGGAATTTGTCTGATTCGAACCTAGGAGACAAAATTTTTGGAAGTATATTGGTTCTTTAATTGGAAATTGTCCGCTAAAAAGTGGTGAATGATTTCTAGTTTTTGTCCATCTCACCCCCCATTAAATTAGTTTTTTTCTACCTGCTATGAAAGTTGTATACCTCCTCTCCCTCGGACTTCTCCTTAGTTTTTCAAGTTATGGGCAGCAATCAACCAAAAAAGCAAACCTGCTTTGGTCGGATGAGTTTGATCAAGATGGATTTCCTAATCCAGCCAAATGGACCCTTGAGGTGGGTGACCATGGATGGGGAAATAATGAACTTCAGCTCTACACCTCTGGGCAGCTAAAAAATGCGCGTGTGCAGGGAGGGGTATTGCTGGTAGAAGCCCATGCAGATGCTAGTCAGCCCAAAGGCTATACTTCCGCCAAATTGGTAACCAAAGGGAAGGGGACTTGGCAGTACGGCTATGTGGAAGTTCGTGCGAAGTTGCCTTATGGCCGAGGCACTTGGCCCGCAATTTGGATGCTACCTGAGGAAAATAAGTTTGGAGGATGGCCAAAAAGTGGAGAAATAGACATCATGGAGCATGTAGGCTATGATCCAGGAGCTGTCCATGGAACGGTGCATACCGAAGCATTCAACCACATAGTAGGAACACAAAAAGGGGAAAAGGTGCTGGTTGCCGATTTTGCAAGCGATTTCCATACCTATGCCATCGACTGGAGGAAAGAGCAAATCAATTTTTATGTGGATGGCGAACAATATTTTACATTCAAGAACACGGGTAAAGACTACAAGGAATGGCCCTTTGACCAACCATTTTACTTGATTCTGAACCTAGCTGTAGGAGGCAACTGGGGAGGAAGGGAAGGAGTGGATCCTCTGATCTGGCCACAGCGGATGGAAGTGGACTATGTGAGAGTGTACCAGCAAAATCCAAACAAGCTGCCTTAAGGATAAAAATCGAAGGGGCATTTATTGGGAATTCTCTCGAATCTCCTTTACTTAACCAGTAAGATTTAGTTAGAATTACACACTGTTATGGCAACTTCCTACAATAAAAGAAAAATAAGTGCCTTCCTGATTATTGGGATGCTTTTGGTTTTACTCTACGGTAAAAATCTGTTGGAGCGTCAATCTTTTCGAAGTATAAGCGGGACATTTACTGAAGTGTATGAAGACCGTTTGTTGGTAGAAAGTTATATTTTTCAAATTTCCGAAAGCTTGTTTTTAATCCAAAAATTGGTAGACCACTGCAACATTAATTACGATTACTCGAAAGTGATTGAGGAAATTTCGTCAGAAGAGCAAAAGATAGCGGAGTTAATAGTCGAATTTGAAGCTACCCAACTTACAGAAGAAGAAGCCAATCATCTTGCAGACTTTAAAAATATCCTTGCTAAGGAGTTGAGTATTAAAAGCTATCAATTACTTTACAACGATTCCTCAGGGATTAACGTAGCGCAGGTTAAGGTTTATGACGAGAAAATTGCCCGTGCACAAAAGGATTTAGAAAAGTTAAGTGCAATTCAATTGACCGAAGGTGAAAGGTTGGTTGCCAAAGCAAAAAAGTTGATCAATCGATCCCAAATTTGGTCACAATTTGAGTTGGCTTTGCTTTTTATTTTAGTCGTCGTCATTTACGTCTACATTTTTAAAATCCCTGTTCAGGAGGAGTTTGTCGATTGACCTACTTAAAAAAAACTGCCTGCCCTCGTAAAAGGCAGGCAGCAGATTGAAATTTAAATTTCCCTTTAGGCCCAGGCGCGATCTCCTTTATTGTAATCCACACAGGGATCAAAACGTCCTGGGGTTTCTTGGTATCGAAGTGCTTGGGTTGCACCTATTTCTGAGCTAAAGTAGCCTAGCACGGTCAAATCACGAAGCATGTGGATGATTGCGGGTTGCTTTTCCTCTCCACTAGCCAGGTACTGTTGATGAAGTGCGTTGAGGAATGCCAAGCGATCTTCCGAAGTACCTTCCATAAATTCTACGCTTTTTTCTGCTTTGAAATCAGTACGTATGCTATCCAATCCAGATATAAAGGTGGTTTGCTGGTCTGCATCGTAGCATTCCTTCACCATCATTTGCATAAACTCACCGATTTTGGTTGCTTTTGCTCCTGGGGTATTCGTAGTTGGAATGATTGTTTCTCCAATCTCATCCAAAAACGCCAAATCTTCAGGACTAAAGTTCACGTCTTTCAACTGAGAATCGGGTGCACATCCGGTTAGAATGGCCGTGGAACCGATCACGGTTCCTCCCATTAGGAGCACCACTGATTTTAGCGCATCTCTTCTATTCATTAAAGTCATGTTTGTGTCAGATTAGAGGTTTTGCTTTTTCAATTCTTCAACGGCAAAAGCAGCTGCTCTTGCAGTCAAAGCCATGTAGGTCAGGGAAGGATTTTGGGCTGCTGCAGAAGTCATGCAGGCACCGTCTGTTACAAATACGTTTTTGGCTTCCCAAACTTGGTTGTTTCCATTAAGAACCGAAGTTTTGGGGTCCCTACCCATGCGCGCGGTGCCCATTTCGTGAATTCCTTGTCCAAAGGTATAGCCGTTGTCATAAGTTTTCACATTTTTAAATCCAGCTACCTCAAGCATTTCAGCGGCATCGTTCATCATATCTACCCGCATTTTCTGCTCATTTTCTTTGATCTCGGCATTCATGACTAAGGCTTCCATACCCCACTTGTCTTTTACTGTATCGCTGAGTTTGATCAAGTTGTCGTGGTAAGGAAGGATTTCTCCAAAGGCAGTGATACCCATGGACCAAGGCCCTGGTTCAGAAAGCGCTTCTTTCATTGGGCCACCTAGCCCAAGTTCGGCTACATCACGACTCCAACCACTACGGCTGGCTCCACCTTGATAGCCAAATCCTCGAATGTAATCTCGCTTATCGCCATTTACATTTCGAAATCGAGGGATGTACAATCCTGTAGGGCGCTTGCCAAAATAGTATTTGTCTTCAAATCCCTCGTAGGTACCGCTAGCACCTAGTCGGAAGTGGTGATCCATCACGTTGTGTCCCAATTCTCCGGAACTTGATCCTAGTCCTCCTGGCCAAATATCTGTGGCACTACGCATTAGGATGGCAGTGGAATTGAAGGCAGAGGCGCATAAGAAAATGATTTTTGCAGAGAATTCAATGGTTTCATTGCTTTGTCCATCGATCACTTCTACACCAGTTGCCTTTTGGCTATCCTTATCATAGATCAATCTGCGTACAATGGACCAAGGGCGAAGGGTAAGCTTGCCAGTAGCCATGGCTGCAGGTAGGGTAGAAGCCTGCGTACTAAAGTAGCCTCCAAAGGGGCAGCCTAACGAGCATTTATTACGGTATTGACATCCTGGGCGACCAGGAAGTGGTTGGGTAATGTTGGCAGGTCTACCAATGGTCCAGGTACGTGCTCCTTTGTAATGTTCTTTGATTTTGGCAGCACCGGCTTCTTCCACACAATTCATTGGCATAGGTGGTTGAAACTCTCCATCTGGCAAGATATCGAGTCCATCTTTGGATCCAGATACACCTATAAACTTCTCAACATAGCTGTACCAAGGGGCAATATCTTTGTAGCGAATCGGCCAATCTACAGCTATCCCGTCTTTGGAATTGGCTTCAAAGTCCGTTTCAGACCAGCGATAAGATTGTCTTCCCCAAAGTAGGGAGCGACCACCAACTTGGTAGCCTCTAAACCAGGTAAATGGTTTTTCTTCTACATAGGGAGAGTCACTTTCGTGTGCCCACCAATCTAGATTAAGTTCATTTAGTACATAATCTCGCTTTAGGTTGGGGTGATTAGAAAGCTGCTCTTGGGTTCTTCTGCCTCTGTGAGGCACTTCCCAAGGTGCTAAGGTGGCCGATTTGTAATCTTTTACATGTTCAACCATGGGTCCTCTTTCGAGTAAGAGTACGCGGAGACCCTTTTCGGTTAGCTCCTTTGCAGCCCAACCGCCGCTTATTCCTGACCCAACTACAATTGCGTCATACGCTTCATTTGCCATATTTTGGTTCTTATTTAATAATTATACATCACAAACCTGCACTGCGTGACCAAGTGCAGCAATTTTATCTGCTCCTTTGGGGATAAATTCGTGCGAAACATAGCCTTTGAAACCTGAATCTACAATAGCTTGCATGATAGGAGGGTAATTTATTTCTTGATTTTCATCCAAGTCATTTCTTCCTGGGTTTCCCGCAGTGTGGTAGTGGCCAAAGTACTGATGATTGTTTCGAATAGTACGAATGATATCTCCTTCGTCAATTTGCATGTGGTAGATATCGAAAAGCAGTTTGAAATTTTCGCTACCCACTCGCTTACAAAGTTCAATGCCCCAGGCCGATTTGTCGCATTGGTAATCTTTATGGTCTACGCGACTATTGAGTAGCTCCATGGTGATGACTACTCCGTGTTTTTCAGCTTGACTCAGGATTTTTTTGATACCGATCTCGCAGTTTTTTAATCCAGTCTCGTCGTCCATACCACGTCTATTTCCTGAAAAAGCAATTATATTTTTATAGCCTGCTTTTTGTACCAAAGGAATGACTTCCAAGTAGTTTTTTTCTAACTGGGCATGAAATTTCGGTTCATTAAACCCATCTGCGATACTTAGTTCGGCACCGTTGCACATGGAGCAATGGATGTCGTATTTTTTGAGAAGTTCCCAATTGGTAGGTCCAATTAAGTCAATGGCACCCACTCCTACTGACTTGATCTGGGCACAGAGCTCTTCCAAACTTAGTGGGCGCATGGACCAGGCACATACGCCGTGGTTGATATTGCCTTTGAGGGCCAAAGCTTCTTTTTCTTTAAAGTCAAAAGAAGCAAGAGATCCTAGGGTAGCTCCGCCAAGAATCATTTTTTTGAAGGAATCACGTCTTCCTGAATTGAAAGTCATAGAGTGTTGGGATTAGTTTGGGCTATTTATTTTTTCAGCTTTAAATACAATGATGAAAAATAGGGAAACCAAGGCAGAAATCCCAGCAGGGATCAACCAAATCGATTTCCAATCGTGGAGGCCTGATTCTAACAGGTGGTAATTGGAGATTTGGCCTGCTAACCAAAAGCCGACCAACATCCCAATGCCATACGTAGCTAGGGTAATCAATCCTTGTGCGGCCGACTTAAATTTTTTCCCAGCATGGGCATCGGTATAAATTTGCCCACTGACAAAGAAGAAATCGTAGCAAATCCCATGAAGAATAATGCCGCTAAGTAGCATCCAATTACCCGATTCGGCATCGCCAAATGCAAAGAATAGGTAGCGGATAACCCAGGCAAGCATGGCTACTGCAAGCGTCTTTTTTAAGCCAAATTGGGAAAAGAAAAAGGGAAGTGCTACTAAAAATAGTACTTCAGAGACTTGTCCGAGGGCCATTTTTCCCGTTGAGTTTTCCATGCCTAGCTCGGTCAAAAAAGGGCTGGCATTTTGGTAGTAAAAGGCCAAAGGGATGCAGATTAGGATGGAGGATAGGAAGAAAATGGCGTAGTTCCTGTGTGTGAGTAAGTTCAATGCATCGAGCCCTAAGGCATCTTTAAGCCGAAAAGGACCAGTAGTTTTTGCTTGTGGGGGTGTGGCCGGTAATGAAAAACTGTAAATCCCCAAGATAAGTGAAGCTGTTGCAGCGAGCTTCCAAGTATGTTCAAGTAGGCCATTGGCTAATCCTTCTGGGCTATCCCAGGCAAAGGCAGAAATTAGGATTCCTGCAGCTACCCAACCTAAAGTTCCCCAAATACGAACGGTAGAAAACTCTTTTTCTGGTTGCTGCATTTGATTGAAGGAGATAGAGTTGACCAAGGCAAGAGTAGGCATAAAGAGAATCATATAGCCCAAAAGAAAGGGGAAGAAACTGTTAAAATCAGCTATTTGATGGAGGAGGTAGAGAAGCCCGGCACCAATAAGGTGGATGGAGCCTAGAATTTTTTGTGCTTGAAAATACCTGTCTGCGATCAATCCTACAAAGAAAGGGGCAAGTATGGCACCAAAGGATTGTGTAGAGAATGCCAAGGAAATTTCTTGGTCATTTGCCTGAATATTGTTGGCGAGAAAAGTACCCATGGTTACATACCAGGAGCCCCAGATGAAAAACTCAAGGAACATCATCAAAGAGAGGCGGGTCTTGACAAAAAGGGACATAAGTAAGATTTGGGGCTAGGTGAAGGCTGTTTTTTTAACAAGAAAATTTAAAATTTTAATGTTTTTGCAGTAGTTTACCCATCTTCTTTGAAAATTTAAAGAAAGGATCTAAAAAGATTTGTCGCAGCCGTTCATAAAGGGTTCTGGCAGTTGGTCATAAAATCACTTTTTTTAGATAGAAAAGCATGAAATTTAAATAAAATCCTGTTAAATCACTCAACCTAAAATCCAATCTAATCAAGTACCCATGTCGACTACAGCAAAATTGAAACTTGGCCTCGTAGGAGGTGGTCCTGGCTCATTTATTGGCGCTATTCATTTGAATGGCGCGTTAATGGACGGAATGTTCGAATTGGTTTGTGGAGCATTTAGTTCAGATCCAGCCAAATCAAAGCAAAAAGGTGCAGAACTTCGACTTGACCCTTCCCGTGTGTATGGAAGCTATGACGAGCTATTTGCCAAAGAATCTCAGCTACCCGAGGGAGAGCGAATGGATGTGGTGGCGATCGTTACCCCTAACAATATGCATTTTGATCCTACGGTAAAGGCATTGCAACATGGATTTCATGTGGCTTTGGACAAGCCATTGACACTAAACTACAAAGAAGCTCGGGAGTTGTATCACATCGTAAACCAGTCCAAACAACGGTTTTTGCTTACGCATACCTACACGGGCTATCCGATGATCAAGCAGGCCAGACAAATGGTCCAAGATGGAAAGATCGGAAAAGTAAGAAAGGTCTACGTAGAATATCCACAGGGCTGGTTGTACAAACTCCTAGAAACTGAAAATAACAAGCAAGCAGCCTGGCGGACAGACCCTAAAAGAAATGGTTTGGCTGGCTGCATGGGTGATATTGGTACGCATGCCTTCAACATGGCAGAGTACGTGACTGGCGAAAAAGTGTCGCATATTTGTGCCGATTTATACATCAAAATTGCTGGTCGACCCATCGATGACGATGGGGTGGTCCTGCTTCGATTTGAAAATGGAGCATCCGGGGTATTGATGGCTTCTCAAACCGATACTGGTTGTGAAAATAATCTCAAAATTCGTGTATATGGTGAAAAAGGAGGCTTGGAATGGGAGCAGGAATTGAATAACTCTTTGACCGTAAGGTATCCAAATGAACCGGCACAAATCTTCCGAGCAGGAACAGGCTACCTAGGCTCTTTGGCACAAGAAAATACACGTACTCCAGCAGGCCATCCTGAGGGCTATGTGGAAGCTTTTGCCAATTTGTACCGCAACTTTGCACGTTGCCTTTATGCAGATCGGGAGGGGACCACACCCAAATGGGAATGGGAAGACTATCCTGGTATCGAAGATGGTATTCGAGGGATGGCATTTATAGACCATGTCTTGCGTAGCACAGAGTCAGACCAAAAGTGGACTCCATTTATTGTAGAGAAATAAGGTGATTAACCGTAATTTCAACAGGGGATTAAAAGAGGCAAATGAACTACAGCGAATAATCGTTCAAAGCCCACAGGCAGTCCCCGGTTCACGGCACACCTAATTCCACTTCAAAATTTGATTTCTCTGGTTACCAGCGAAGAAAGTGGAGAATTATAAAATAAATTCAACTTCTAAATCATTTACAAAGTCGTATGAAAACAATCAAAGGCCCGGGGATCTTTTTGGCACAATTTGCCGGTGATGCAGCCCCGTTCAATAACTTAAAAAATATCAGCCGCTACATGGCGGACTTGGGATACAAAGCTGTGCAAATTCCTTCTTGGGACGCACGAATGATCGATTTGCAAAAGGCAGCCGAAAGCAAAACCTATGCGGATGAAATCAAAGGGATTGTGGCTGAAACAGGCATGGAAATTTCCGAATTGTCTACGCACCTGCAAGGACAGTTGGTGGCGGTACATCCAGCTTACAATGAACTATTTGATGGGTTTGCACCAGCAAACCTCAAGGGAGACTTAAAAGGGAAGTCTGCCTGGGCTACCCAGCAACTAAAGTATGCGGCGCAAGCCTCCGCTAATTTGGGGCTCAATGCACATGCGACCTTCTCTGGTGCCTTGATGTGGCACACCGTCTATCCATGGCCACAGCGACCTGCGGGATTGGTGGAGACTGGATTTACAGAATTAGCCAAGCGATGGCTGCCCATCTTGAATGCCTTTGATGAAGTAGGCGTGGACGTTTGTTACGAGCTTCACCCGGGAGAGGACTTGCACGATGGGATTACCTTCGAAATGTTTTTGGAGAAAGTGGGAGGCCATAAGCGCGCCAACATTCTGTATGACCCAAGCCATTTTGTGTTGCAGTGCTTGGATTACCTACAATTCATTGACTTTTATCATGATCGAATCAAAATGTTCCACGTCAAGGATGCGGAGTTTAATCCTACCGGCAAGCAGGGAGTTTATGGTGGATTTCAGGGCTGGGTAGAGCGTGCGGGTCGATTTAGATCTTTAGGTGACGGGCAAGTTGATTTTGCAGGAATATTTAGTAAACTTTCGCAGTACAATTTCAGTGGCTGGGCCGTGTTGGAGTGGGAGTGTGCCATCAAGCATCCAGAGCAGGGTGCTGCAGAAGGTGCACCATTCATTGACTCGCATATTATCCAAGTTACTGAAAAGGCTTTTGATGACTTTGCCGGGACAGGTGCAGACGAGGCATTTAATAGAAGAGTATTAGGAATTTAAATCGATAACCAAATCAAACCAATGAAACTAAATTTTCTTACAACGAGTGTAGTAGTCCTTTTGGCAGGTTTTGCCTTTTCGTGTGGAGGGGGTGAAAAAGCAGCAGAATCGAATACTGAAGAAACTGCTTCAGTAGAAGCCGCCCCTGTGGAGGTTTCTCTAGAAGATAAATACAAAGACGATCCGGTGTATATCAAGGGATTGGAAAAAGTAAAGGGGTCCGATTGTACCGGTTGCCACCAAATAGAACGTAAGTTGATCGGTCCTGCCTATGCAGATGTGGCTGCCAAATACGAGAATACCGAGGCGAATGTGGCCATGCTTGCCCAGAAAGTAATTGCTGGTGGTGTAGGTGTTTGGGGTGAAATTCCCATGGCTGCCCACCCAAATTTGACTGAAGAGGATGCAAGCGATATGGTGCGCTATATTTTACTTTTAAGAAAATAAGCCATGAAAATTAAAGTCATCGCACTTTTAATTGGTGCCGCAATTGGGATGGCCTTTATCGAGGCGCCCAAACCTGAAAAGGAACTGATTCCTACGCAAATTAAAGCGCAGGGGGAATGGACTCCACTTTTTGATGGGAAGTCCTTTGAAGGCTGGTCCAAGTACGGAGGTGGGGCCGTAGGTAAGGCTTGGAAAATCGAAAATGGTGAATTGTACCTTGATGCAGCGAATAAAGCAAATTGGCAAAAAGGAGATGCAGGAGATATTGTCACGAATGAAGAGTTTGAAAATTTTCATTTTAAGTACGAGTGGAAGATCGCTCCAAACGGAAATAGTGGAGTGATTTTTCTAGTGCATGAGGCCAAAGAATTTCCTTACCCTTGGCAAACTGGCCCTGAGATGCAGGTCCTAGACAATGCAGGACATCCAGATGCAAAGATCATCAGCCATAGAGCAGGTGATTTGTACGATTTGATTGTGAGCAGTCAGGAGACTGTCAAGCCAGTTGGAGAGTGGAATCAGGCTGAGATCAAAATCAACCAAGGAAAGTTAGATTTCTATTTAAATGGGGTGAATATCGTCTCAACGCAGCTCTTTACTCCTGAGTGGGAGGCGCTAATCGCGAAGAGCAAGTTCAAAAGCATGCCTGGATTTGGAAAGTACAAAAAGGGCAAAATTTCCCTACAGGATCACGGGGATTTGGTGTATTTCCGTAATTTGATGATCAAGAAATTGTAGGTTATACCTGCCTGCCTACGGTAGGTAGGTCTGCGGCAGGCAGACCGAAGTGATAAGTACAATGGATCAGTCTTCTATTTAGCCACATAGCACATAGGATTTTATTTTCTATGTGTTTATGTGGTTTTTTTTAAGCAAGGCAGGCAAGTTGTTTCGGTAAGTAATTTCAATTCCTAAGGGGAATCCGTCACTTGTTACTTAACCTGGCTGCTGCAGGCAGGTACTGGGCACATCGTACCCTTTACCTCACAAGCGAGTAACGTCTTCTTTTTTGATGTAGGCGATCTGTTCCTTCCATTCGATCTCATACCAAATGTCCTTAGAGGATTTAATTTTCACTCGATGGCCTGGCTCTACTAGATCTATAAAATCACCTGCTGCTGTTGGTTTGGATCGAATCAAGGTTGGGCTAGAAGTAACTAGTCCAGTGGAGGGACCATTTAAAAAGTTGTTGGTTAAGAAAATAAGCACAATCAAAAGGATGGAAGGCCAGTAAAACCGAGCTTCAGTTAATTTTTTTCCTTGTGACCAAAGGACGATAAGTGACAAAATCAGAAATAGGGTGAGTGATCCCACCAAAATTTCCTTGTACTCGACCAGAAAAAGTACAAATCGCATGCCGTCACTCACTTCGTAACCTACAAGCTGGGCTTGACCGGTCAGTGTTTTTATTTTGGAAATAGTCTGAGGGTTTGGGCTTAAATCGTAGTATTTACTAAGGTAGAGGGTAGCACGTTCGCTATCTCCAATTCCTTCTGCAATGAAGGTCATTTTGAGCAGCATGGACGGGGAATAGATGCCAGAATTGAAATTTACCTCGTAAATCTCCATTGCTTCCTTGTAGCTTTGCTGGTTAAACAAAGAATCTGCAATCAATAATCTAGGTACATCGGCCTGACA
>Ga0181607_10001914_pt1 | contig 18548 bp, 19 predicted proteins | sample 041ome_9_FD_132420 | JGI IMG/M metagenome (GOLD analysis project Ga0181607, IMG submission 132420) | Coastal salt marsh microbial communities from the Groves Creek Marsh, Skidaway Island, Georgia - 041413US metaG (megahit assembly) | ecosystem: Environmental > Aquatic > Marine > Intertidal zone...
AAAAATCTTTAAGTAAAAATACAATTAAAAAAAAAGGAAAACTTCAAAATTTTGTAAGTTTCAGACATAAAAAAGTTAAAAGAAATTACTTAAAAAGAATGATGGATAGTAAAGTGGAATGTATGAAGGTCTCGAAATTATATTCAAAAGATTACTGGGATGGGGATAGACGATTTGGATATGGGGGATATAAGTACATTAAAGGTTATCAAAAATTCTTAGCTACAAGTATAATTAAAGAATATAATTTAACTAAAGACTCAAAAATATTAGATTTGGGTTGTGGAAAAGGTTTTTTAATATATGAAATACAGAAGTTACTTAATTCAAAGAATATTTTTGGCTGTGATATTTCAAGATATGCAATTAAAAATTCTAAAAAAGGTTTAAAAAATAAAATTTTTTATCAAGATTTGAGAAAAAAATTAGACTATGAAAATGACAGTTTTGATTTAGTTTTATCAATAAATGTTCTGCATAATTTGAAATTAAATGATCTTGAGTTTGCACTTACAGAAATAGAAAGGATAGGAAAATCAAAATTTATTTGCGTAGAATCATATAAAAATGAAAAACAACAGTTTAACCTTCAATGTTGGGCTTTAACGGCAGAAACATTAATGGATACAAGTTCTTGGAAATGGATTTTTAAGAAAATAGGATATAAAGGAGATTATGAATTTATCTACTTTGACTAAAATTAATAAAAACTTCTGCAATATATGCGATGAAAAAAAATTAAAAAATTTTTTTAAAATTTCATCTCTACCTTATAAAACAGTTAATAATTTTACATACAAAGATTTAAATCGTAAAATAAATAAATTGTTTCAAACAAAGTATTGCAATAATTGTGGGGTAATATGTTTAGATAATGTTGTCAATTTTGAAGACTTATATAAAAGTTTTAAGAATTATCAGAAACATTCAAGATTTATAAAAAAAGAAATAAATAAAGTAATAAATAAATCAAAAAAAATTACTTTAATTAATATAGGAAAAAGTAAAGACCTTTTAAACAAAAGAAGCTTAAAAAACATAAATTATATCAATTTTGACCCATGTCTAAATCGGGAAGATAATGTGAATAAAAAATTTTCTTCTTTGTCAAAATATTTTAAAAAATATAAAAATAAAGTAGATGTAATTCTGATAGACAATTTTTTATCAAATATAGTCAATGTTAGTGATACAATTAAACTTTTAAGTAAAATGTTAAATCCTAATGGTAAAATTTTAATTTACACCCATTATGGGACTTCAAACCTAAAAAAAGTTGATATTAACAGGTTCTACTTTGAGCACGTATATTATTTTTCTATTACAAGTTTGCTATTTTTATTTAAAAAATTTGAATTATATCAAAGTAAAATTAAATTTTTTGAAGATAAAGATTTTGTTTTTCTTGTTTACCAAAAACAACCAATGCATATTAATAAAGAGCTTAGAAATCAAATCATCGAAGAGTCTGAAATAACTAAAGAAAACTATATAAAATTTACAAATATCATAAAAAAAAATAAAAAAAAATTATCTAGCCTAATTAATAAAAATAAATTTGATATTTATGGATACGGATGCTCTATTGGCGCAACTTCTATAATTAAAGCATACAGAATTGAAAATAAGATTTTAAGTTTTATCGATGATAAACCACTTGTAAATCAAGTGAATTTTGAAAAAAAAAGTATTAATGTTTCAAAGTTAAATCAAATTGAATTCAGTAATAGAAAAAAGTTAATTTTGAATCTTGTTCCACGACATAATAAAAATATAATATCAAATATTAGGTCTTATATGAAAAAAGGAGATCTATATATTAATATGATCAGGGATCTAGAGATTAAAAAATTTTAGTTATTAATTTCTTAATTACAAAATAAATTAAATTATTTTTATATATAAATCTTAACACTTCAAATAAGTAAGTAATTTTTAAGAATAAATTATTTTTGATTTTAATATTTTTGTTATTTTCTAATTTATACAAATTTGATCTTTTTGATTTATACCTCCAGTTAGATAAAAAATAAGAATATGAAGAGAAATTTATTGTATTATTTTTATGTTTTAAAAAATCTTTAAAATTTCTTTCTAAATTATTCATAAAGATATTATCAACACAAAATCGTGTTTTAAATAAACACTGGTTATCTCCTATATAATCACAATCAGCGCATGGCGTATTATACATCCAGTAAGTTTCATTTTTTCTAATATTTTTTGGGTATGGAAACCACTTGTGTCCACCACCTGAAGCTAACAAAATTAAGCATTTAATGTTCTTACTAACAGCATAATGGCTCAGTCCAGTTTCAAAACCAATATAGATAGAGCTTTGATCAATCAAATTCATTGATTGCTTAAAATCTGTTTTAGAAAATAAATTATTTATTCGTTAATTATATTTATATTTATACAATGTTTTTTTAATTTTTTTTTGTAAAGTATTGTCAAATGTTTTACCAATAATAGTGATTTTTTGATTAGTATTGTTAATCACTAAATTTATCAATTTTGATAAATTTTTAATATTTGTGAATTGTTTCTCGCCACTTAAATTAATAACAATTTTTTTTTGATTAAATATTTTTGAATTAAAAATTTTAAGACTTCTATTTTTAATATTAAATCCTATTTTAATTAAAAAATTTTTATAATAATCATATTCATTAATATTTTGATTATTTTGATTTACATTAATCCATTCAGATTTTAACCTCAAAAAATCTTGATTTAGAAATTTATTTTTTGAAATATTTTCAATACAGATAAATTTTTTTTTTGCGTTCACAATTTGCATAACTTTTAGATTTTCAATATTTAAATTTCTTCTCAAAACTATGCAAATATCATATTTTTCCCTATTAATTTGAGACAAAATTTTATTATCGTCTTTTGATAATTTTTTATTGGGGTTAAATTTTGAGCCTAAATTTTTTAAAAAAAAAATATTTCTAAATTTTTTTAGAAAAATTTTCAAATCTAAGTTTGCTTCACTTAATACAACATCTATTTCTAATTTTGTTTTTTTTTTATACAGATTGGATAAAATAGGTAATGTAAGAATTAAATCACCAAACCCATCATTTTTAATAATTAAAACTTTCATTTTGAATTAACATACTATATAGGCAAACTATATTATGAATATAGTAATAATTGGTGGAGGGTTTGCAGGATGTTCCTCAGCTGAAATGCTGAGTAAGCTACATGGAGCAAATATAACAATTGTTGAAAAATCTAATTATCTTGGCGCAGGTGTAAGAACTTTTTTTTATGGAGGACACCCTTATACTTTTGGTCCACGACATTTTCTTACTCAAAATAAAGATACTTACGATTATTTAAGCAAATTTTTAAAATTTAGAAATTGTAATTATCATCAATTTAAAAGTTATGTTGAAGCTGATGACAAGTTTTATAATTATCCTTTAAATCAGGCAGATATTAATGTTATGCCTGACAAATCTATCATTAAGAAAGAGTTAAATAAGTCTAAGAAAATATATAATCCAAAAAACTTGGAAGAATTTTGGATAAATTCAATCGGTAAAACTTTATACGGAAAAGTTATCAAAAATTATAATAAAAAAATGTGGCTTGTAGATAGTTGTAAAAAGATTGATACTTTCAAATGGTCCCCTAAAGGAGCTACAATTAAAAAGGGATCAAGATCAGTATATGATGATAGGATAAGTGTTTATCCCAAAAATATTGATGGTTATAATTCTTACTTTGATTTAATTCAAAAATCTAAAGAAATAAAGAAACTATATAATTCTGAAGTTACTAAATTTGATTTTAAAAAAAGAAAGATTTTGATTAATAATAAAAAAATAATTAATTATGATTATATTATAAATACAATTTCTCCTGACACTATTTTTCAAAATACTTTTGGAGAATTAAAATTTATAGGAAGGGATTTACACTTAATCGTATTTCCATCAAAAGAAGTATTCCCGAAAGATATTTTTTTCTTATATTATCCAAATTCAGAAAAGTTTACAAGATTGGTTGAGTACAAAAAATTTACACTGCATAAATCAAATACATCATTAATAGGAATGGAAATTCCATCAAAAAATGGAAGATATTATCCATTACCATTCAAGTCTGAGCAAAAAAAAGCAAAAAAATATTTTGATATCATGCCCAAGAATTTTTATTCAATTGGAAGAGCTGGAACTTATAGATATGAAGTTGATATTGATGATTGCATTTATCAATCTATGTTAATTTTTGATGAAATTAACAAAAATAAATATAGCGGACCAATAGTTGGAAATGAATTTAAATAATGCATTAATCTTTGGTGGAACAAGTGAAATAGCTACAGAAATATCCAAAGATTTATCTAAAACTTACAACATTACATCTATTTCGAGAAGAATCTCAAAAAACAAAAATTATACAAAAGAAATTAAAATTTCTTTTGAAAGTAATAAATTTCCTAAAAAAAAATTGATTAAAAATTTAAAAAAAAAATTTTCTCTTGTAATTTTTTTTCAGGCTTTTCAGCCCAAATATAAAAAAAAATTTTATGAATTAGATAAGAAAATTATAGACAAGGTATTAAATATTAATGCTGTATTTTCAGCAAAAGCTACTACTTTCTTATTAAATGAGAAACTTTTATCTAAATCATGTAAAGTGATTTTTTTTTCTAGTAGATCAGGTAGCATTAGTGAAAGAGGAACAAAAAAACATCATAAACCTGGTGGAAATAATTTATACAGGGTTAGTAAATCAACCCTTAATTCATTTATTAAAAATTTATACTTTGAATTTAAAAATATAAATCATTTATTTATTTCTTATGATCCAGGGTGGGTTCAAACTAAAAGTTCAGGCGGTAGTAACAAAGCTTTTTCAAAAAAATTTGCAGCTAAAAAATTTTTACAAAATTTGAAAAAATTAAAGCCTAGCCATTCTGGAAAGTTCTTAAACTATAATTTAAAAAAAATACCATGGTAAATGAAATTTAAAGATTTTCTTAGTTTATTAAAATATGATGGATTAATGATTTTTGCTGATAGTGAAAATGTTTATCAAACAAAAATAGTTAATTTATTAAAATTAAAACAGACAAATTTTAAATTATTAAATAAAAAAAACTTTCAACAAAATAAATATAATTTTTTTTATTTGAGTACAATAATATTTTATTTAATTTTTTTTTTGAATAGAAAATCTAAAAAAATTCTGTTCGTAGCTCAACCTGCTTATGCAGTAATTTATACAATTTTAAATAATTTTATATTAGTTCCTTATGATTGTCATTATGGATTACCAAAAATAAGTTTTTTAAAATTATTTCTAGAAAAATATGTTTTAAAAAAAATAAAGTTTATTATTCATAGAGATTTAAGATTTTGGAAGGTGTACAAAAATATATTAATTAAAAAAAAAAATATATTAATTCCTGATCACGCAAGTATTGATATTGCAGGATTTAATAAAAATGATAATAGCATCACTGCAGTTGTACTTGGTTGGGTAGATGAAAAAGAAGTTCAAGTTACTGAAACAGTTAGAAAACTATTAAAATTAGGAGTTAATATTGAGTTTTATATTACTGAGAAATGTGAGAGTGAAATAAAAAGTTTTAAATTAGAAATAGAAGAAAATTATCCATCTCAAGTAAATTTCAATAAATATATAAATCAAGAACAAACTATTAATAAAATTTCAAAATTTCATATTGGGATATGTCCACATTCAAAAAGAAACTCTTTAATATTAAGCGAGTACAGAAAATATTGTGGGTCTAGTAGAATTATTAATTATATTGAAGCCAACCTCTCAATATTAATTTCAAGAAGTGCTCTTTTTCAAAAATTTATAGCAAGATCACATAATGCACATATTATCAATATTTTTGATTTAGAGAATTTTAAAAACAAGGAAGAGCTAGCTTCTTTTCTAAAGAAAAATAAAAAAAACAATGTTATTAAGAAAAAAATTTTTCAAAGAGATTTTCTAGCTGATTATCTTGATAAATTTATTCTTTTATAATTTTGTTATAAATTTCAAAACCCTTATCAATATTACCAAAAAAAACCTGTTTACCTTTATCAAGTATCAAAATTTTGTTACAAAAATTTTCTATTATTCTTCTGCTATGAGAACATACCATAATTATACAGTCTTTTTTCTGATTAATATAGTCAAAGCCAGTATTTTGAAATTTTTCATCACCTGTTGTAAAAAATTCATCAATAAAATAAATTTTTTTTCCGTCTAAAATAAAACATACCGCAAAAACCATTTTAAACTTCATGCCTTGAGATAAAGTTGCGACAGGGAAATTTTGATAATCCTCTAGCTCTGCAAAACTGAGAATTTCTTTCATTTGGTTTTCAATCTGTTTTTTTTTAAATCCTAAGAGTAAGCCAATAACAATTATATTATTATGAACTGTATCATCATGTTCACACACCGAGTAAGGTTGTATAATAGGAATTGAGAGATTATAATCCATATTAATCTCACCTGATGATGGAGCATATATTCCTGCAAGAGTTGATAGCAAAGTACTTTTTCCAGACCCGTTAAGTCCAATTAAACCTACTCTGTCATTAGATTCTAAATTAAAATTAATGTTATCTAATGCGACAATATGATTTTTTTTCTTAGAAAACTTTTCTGAGGATTTATTTTTTTGAAAAAAATTTTTAAACGAACTTACAAATTTTGCTCTTAAAAGGTAATGATCTAAAGATCTTAAAGGATAAACAAGTGACAAATTTTTAATTTGTATTTGCATTAAGTTACCCAAAAAATCAGTTTATTTTTAATTTTATAATAAATGTAGAATGCAATAATAGTCAAAATTAGCGAACTAATAGATACTACATAAACACTTAATATATTTACTTTACCATACAGAAGTGCAGATCTAAAGAATTCAACATAGTGGTAAAAAATATTGATATCTATAAGAAAAAATCTACCTTTCTCAGCAATTTGTTGAGGATCCCATATCACAGGTGTCATAAAAAATAATAATTGCATAATGACAACCACAGAATATTGTAAATCTCTAAACTTTAAGCAAAGAATACCTACTATGAAAGATAAACAAACTGCTGTAATAAAAAAAATTACCAAATAAAAGGAAAGCAATAAAATACCATCAATACTTAAGGTTCCATTATAAATAGTAATTAGTAAGACAATTGGTAAATTTAAAAATAAAATAAAGATATTTTTTAAAGAGTTTCCTAAACAAAAACTTAAAGGATTGCATTTCATATTCCTCAAAGCGTTTGCGTATAATTCGGAAAATAAAAAAGTACTTTCTGTAATTGTGGTGGATATAATTTTCCAAATTGCATAACCAGTGTACAAAAAACCAAAATACTCAAAAAAAGGTCTGCCCCAAAGTCTAGACCAAATAGCTGTAATAAAAATAAGAAAAATCATTGTTCCCAAAATTTCCCATACGGGTCCTAAAGCGGTTCTTATAAATCTTACTCTTAATTTGCTTATAGCAATATTTACCCATAAATCATGGTTTTTTATTGTTTCAATTATTTCTCTAAAAGAGTTATTCAATTTATTAATTAGTTTTTAATTTAATTTTTTAAGTTTTATATATTGTATAAAAACCAAATCAAGAATTAATGATTAAAAATAAAATAATTATAGTTGACTCTTATTTTAAAAGTTATTCAGGACATAATTTTTTTTACAACTTAAATTTAGTAAATAATTTAAATAAAAAATATAAAATTGAAATTTTAGCAAATAAAAATTTTAAAATAAAAGATAAGTTTCCAGTGGTTATAAAAAAATATTTTAACGATTATCAAGAAATTAGACAGGGTATTTTTTTCAAAATTTTAAAAGAATTTAGTTTTTTAAAAAAATATAATTTTTTTTTGTTTTTGAATGAAAAAAAAAATAATTTAATTAATAGATCAGATAAGTATAATTTTTCCGATTATTTCAAAAAAATAATCAATATATTAAATAGGAAATATAATATTCTATTTTTTCACTCTGAAACTGGCAATAAATTTCATGATATTTTAAATGCTTTATTAATTTTTTCAGAAAAAAATTATAATAAAAAAATTTTTATTTTAGATAGAATTGGTTCTGAACAAAATAGTTCTATTTTTCAAGTAATAAAGTATTTAAGTTTTAAGAATAATATTTTTTTTTTGACTGATAGTTATAATATAAAAAAAAATTACTCAAAAAACAATATATCCATAGATCTTTTTCCCAATTTTGTTCATTTTGATAAAAAATTTAAAAAAAAAAATAATAGAAAACTCAACGTATCATTATTCATAGGTCCAGCAAGAAAAGAAAAAGGATTTTTAAATATTCCAAATCTTTTAATAAAAGTAAATAAAATTAAAGATATTAGTTTTAAATTGAATTACTCATTCGACTCGAAAAATATAAAAAAAGAAAATATTGATCTTATAATAAACAAAATAAATAAATTTGACGTAAAAATAATTAGTTCAGAAATGAATGAAAGTCACTATATAGATTTTTTTAAAACAACAGATGTATTAATAATGAATTACGATAATCAGTCTTATAAGCAAGAAAGAACTTCTGCAGTATTTTTGGACGCAATTTCAAATTATGTAATTCCAATAGTTAAAAAACACACTTGGATGGCTTCTTTTATTGAAAAAAATAAAATACTTAAGAATTTAATTGTATCTAATAATAACCAAATTCATAAATCAATTATCTACATTAAAAAAAATAAGATTAAAATTTTAAATGAAATAAAAATTTTAAGACTAAATATTTTGAAAACCAACAATAATAATAATGTTAATAAATTTTTTAAAGTTTCAAAAAATACTAAAAATACATTTAAAACCATTCTTTATATAAAGAAAAATTTTTTTTTAAAAGAAGATATAGATTTTATTAAAAAAAATAATTTTTGCTTAATTAAAAAGTATTCTGCCGAAATTAAAAATTCAAATAATTTAGATTTTTTAAATAAAATTTTACTTCAAAATGAACTAAAAAAGGCACTAAATAATTTGAATATTTTATTTGATAAAGATTCTCATATTAATTTTAATCAAAAGAATAATACAGAGATTGGATTATTTAAGTCACAAAGAATTAATACAAAAGTTAATAAATTTAAATATAATAGTTTTATCTCAAAATTTTTATTTACAAATCCAAGAATTAATACTGTATATACCTTGATGAAAATTAAATAATGATAATTTCAAAAACCCCTCTAAGAATTAGTTTGTTTGGTGGCGGAACTGATTTCCCTGAATATTTTAAAAAAAAAAAATCTATTATAATTGGAACTACAATAAATAAGTATATTCATATTACTTTTAACAAAACAACTAGGTTTGATGAAAATAATATTAAGATTTTTTACAAAAATAATGAATTTGTAAATAATGTTAAAAAGTTAAATCATAATGTTGTTAAAAAACTCTTAATTAAAGAAAAAATTACTAATGACTTAGATCTACATATAGTGGCTGATTTACCTAGTTACAGTGGCTTGGGAACATCATCTGCATTTACTGTCGGTTTAATGAATTTATTAAAATTTTTTCGTAAAATTAATTTAAAAAAAAACCAATTAGCTAAGGAATGTATTAATTTTGAAAGAAATATTTTAAGAGAGTCAGTAGGTTATCAAGATCAAATACATGCAACTTATGGTGGTTTTAATAGAATTGAAATAGATAAAAAGAATATAAAAGTTACCCCCATTAAATTTAATAAACAAAAATTAGAAAAAAATTTATATTTGGTTTTTACAGGGATCACTAGGAAAGCTGACAGCATAGAAAAAAAAAAAATAAGGAAAATAAAATCGAATTTTAATCATTTAAATAGAATAAATGAAATTTCAGAAATTGCTTACGAACTTATTAAGAAAAATAAAATAGATGAGGTAGGAGCTTTGCTAGGAAAGACTTGGGAACTTAAGAAAAAATTGCTTGGAGATCTAAGTAACAGCACAATCGATAAATTGTATGAAAAAGGAATTAAAGCTGGTGCATCTGGAGGCAAATTGCTTGGAGCAGGAGCAGGCGGTTTTATATTGTTTTATGTTAAAAACAAATATAAAAAAATTTTTTTGAATAAAATGAAAAAAAATATAGTTGTAGATTTTAAGTTTTGCAACGAGGGTTCAAAAATTATTGAAATTTAGAATATGAAAATATTAATTACTGGTGGAGCTGGTTATATAGGATCTGTTCTTATACCCGTATTACTAGAGAAGAATTTTGAAATAACTGTGTTAGATAATTTTTTATTTAATCAACCATTTTTATTTAGAAATAATAAACTTAAATTAATTAAAGGTGATGTAAGAGATATAAAATTAATGGATAAAATAATTAAGGATGGTTTTGATTATATAATTCCTTTAGCAGGATTAGTTGGAGCACCATTATGCGAAAAAAAACCTCAAGAAGCAAAAGATGTAAATGAAACAGCTGCTGAGTATTTATGTAGACACACTGACATAAACACAAAAATTATAGTTCCAACATCAAATTCTGGATATGGAATAGGAAAAAAAAATGTTTTTTGTACAGAAGAAAGTCCGCTAAATCCAATATCTATTTATGGTGTTACCAAGGTGAATGCAGAAAAATTAATATTATCAAGAGGAAATTCAATTTCTCTTAGGTTAGCTACAGTGTTTGGAATATCTGAGAGAATGAGATTAGATCTGCTGGTTAACCATTTTGTATACAAAGCTTTAAAATTTAAAAAAATTGAAATATTTGAGGGAGATTTTAAAAGGAACTACGTTTCAGTTAAAGATGTTGCGAGAGTTTTTTTATTTTGTATAGAAAATTTTGAAAAGTTAAAAAATAATATTTATAATTTTGGTTTAGAAGATGTGAATTTGACAAAAATTGAATTAGCAAAAAAAATAAAAGAGCAAATAATAGATTTCAAATATATTCTAAATAATAATCAGCAAGATCCCGATAAACGTGATTATATAGTTTCTAATAGAAAGATATTAAAAACTGGCTTTAAATTTGAAAACTCTATTGAGAGTGGAATAAAAGAACTGATAGATAAAAATATTCAAAATTTAGATTATTATAAATGTAGCAATATTAATTAACATGAAGGCTAAATTTTATTCAATAGATGAAGTTGTAAATAAGATCAGACCAAATATTAAAAATAATATAAAAATCGGATTATCCCATGGCGTATTTGATTTGTTGCATTTAGGCCATATTAAACACTTTAAAGAAGCAAAAAAAAATTGTGATTTATTAATAGTATCTGTCACAGCTGATCAATTTGTAAATAAAGGTCCAAACAGACCTGCCTTTAATCAATATCAAAGAATCGAAGCTTTAGAAGCTCTTGATGCAATTGATTATGTGGTTTTGTCCAATAATGTTTCCTCAAAATTTATTATTTCTAAGATCAAACCAAATATTTATTTTAAGGGACCTGATTACAAAAATAATAATGATGATTTAACAAAAAAGATTTATCTAGAAAAAAAAGAAGTTCAAAAATACGGAGGAAAAATTTTTTACACAAAAGATGAAAAATTTAGCTCATCATCACTTATTAAAAATTATTTTGGAATATTTAATCAAAATCAAATAAAGGAGTTATCTAAATTAAAATCAAAGTTTGATTTAGATCTCATAAAAAAAATATTAAATAAAATTGAAAATTTACGGCCACTTATAATAGGAGAGGCAATAATTGATCAATATCATTTTACCGAAACACTTGGTAAATCTGGTAAAGAACCAGTTTTAGTTTTGAAAGAGTTGTACCACGAAAAATATTTAGGAGGTGCACTGGCGGTTTGTAGACACTTGAATACTTTTATAAAAAAAATGTATTTTTTATCATACTTAGGTGAAAAAAAAGAGTTTGAAAAATTTATCAAATCAAACTTATCAAAAAATATATTCTCTAAATTTATTTATAAAAAAAATTCACCAACTATTCTTAAAAAAAGATTTGTAGATAAATTAACAAATGCAAAAGCTTTAGGGGCTTATCAATTGAATGATGAATTTTTAAATTCTGCTAATTCAAAAAAATTGTATCAATATTTTAAAAATTTAAATAAAAAATCGGATCTAATAATCATTTCAGATTATGGTCATGGTCTATTAGATAAAAAATCTATCCAAAAAATAAAAAAAACAAGGAAATTTATTGCAGTAAATGTTCAAGTGAATTCTTCAAATATTGGATATCATTCTTTAAAAAATTTTAACGGAGTTGATTGTGTAATAATCAATGAAAATGAGTTGAGATATGAAATGAGATCAAAGAATGAAAAAATTGAATTTTTAATGAAAAAACTTGTAAAAGAAATGAATATTAAAAATTTAATTGTTACAAGAGGCTCCTCTGGGGTAGTAATGCTAACAAAAAAATTTAAATTTTATAAATGCCAAGCTTATTCAGGTAAAATTGTTGATAAAATTGGCACAGGTGATGCAATGATAGCAATTTTAGCATTACTATTATTTTCTAAAGTTGACCCAGAACTTAGTTTGTTTATTGCTTCATTATGTGCTAGTCAAAAAATTAGTTTTATTGGAAATAAATTTTCAATAGATAAAAATATTCTTTTAAAAGAAGTCGAGCATCTTATTGACTAATCATGATTATTAAAAATTTGTCACATATTTCATTAAGCTCAAAATCTTTAAAAAAAGTAAAAAAATTTTATGTAGATTTATTAAAACTTAAAATAGTTCATGAATTTAAAAACGATAAAACAAATGAGATTTATGGTTTTTTTCTTTCTTCAGGTAGAAACACATTTTTAGAATTTTTTAAAAGTAAAAATAAGCGAAAATCTGGAAACGTTTTTCGACATTTATGTTTTGATGTTGAAAATATAAAAAAAACAAGAAAAAAACTTATTTCTCTTTCACCATCAATAATTAAAAGAGGAAAAACAGACAAAATTTTACAGTTTTTTGTAAAAGATTTTGAGAACAATCTTGTAGAATTTCATCAAAGAGATAAACAGTCAAAGTTTTAATGATAAAAGAGTATAAAAAAAACAGTTGCAGACTGTGCAAATCTAAAAATCTGGAGCAAGTTTACGCTTTTGAAAAAACTCCTATTGGTGATGACTATAGAAAAATAAAAATTAAACACAGTTTTTTTGATTTAAAAATAAATCTTTGCAAAAAATGCAGCTTTGTACAATTATCAAATGTCATTAATCCAGATAGAGTATATGGGAAATATCTGTATATCACTGAGACCTCTGTGGGTTTAGTCTCTCATTTTAAAAAACTTGTAAATGATCTTTTTAACAAAAAAATATTAAAAAAAACTTCTCAAATATTAGAAATAGGAAGTAACGATGGATCACTTTTAAAAATTCTGAGAAAACAATGTTATTTTGCAGTGGGTGTAGATCCAGCAATTCATCTTACCACAGATAAAGACCTAGTTACAATGAAAGGATTGTATGACAATAAGTTTTCAAAAAAAATTGAGAGCAAGTTTGATAAATTTGATGCTGTTATAGCAAATAATGTTATAGCAAATATAGATGATTTAGACACAGTATTTAGAGGAATTAATAATAATTTAGTTGAAAATGGATATTTTATTATGGAAACTTTTTCTTTAAGTAAATTATTAAATAATAATTTAATAGACAACATTTATCATGAGCACATCTCATATTTTACATTTAAGACAATAAGCAATTTTTCAAAAAAATATAACTTACAGCTTGTTGATGGATCATTTGAAGATGTAAAGGGTGGATCATTGAGACTAATTTTTAAAAAACAAAAAAAAATGTTTTTAAATAAAAAAATAAAAAAATTAATCTCAAAAGAAGAAAAATCGATTAATATTAAAAAAAATTTCAATTATTTAAAAAATTTAAATAATAATAATAAAAATAAGATAAAAGATTATTTAAATAAAAATAATTTAAAAAAAATAATTGGTTTTGGTGCTTCTGTTGGCACAACAACATTAATTTATGACTTTGAGCTAACCGATAGAATTTCATATATATTTGATAATGAAAAAAAACGAAATAATATGCTCTTACCTGGCACAAATATTAAGGTAAAAACTCCTAAAAAAATAAGCAAAGATAATGTAATTTTAGTATTTGCCTGGAGGTATTTTAATAATATTTTGAAAAAAAATAAAAAATTCTTTCCAAAAGGAACTACTTTCATTATTCCATTACCTAAATTTAAAATTATAAAAATATGAAAAAAATATCTTTAATAATTGGAGGTACAAAAGGAATTGGAAGTGTTATTTTAAATAAATTAAAAAAAAGAGGTGATAAAATATTTACACTTTCAAGATCTAAGTTAAAAAAAAGTAATCATTTAGTTTGCGATATGTCTTTGGATCTTGATGAAAAATATTTAATTAATTTTTTTAAAAATAATAAAATTGATAATTTAATTTTTTCTCAGAGATATAGAGGATTAGTTCCAAATATGGATCAGAAAATTATGATTGAAAGCTCTCATAAAATTATCGAATTATTAAAGAATAAACTTAGCAAGAAAAGTTCAATTGTTATTTTAAGCTCCATTGCAACCACAACTGTAGTTGAAGATCAAAATGCAGAATACCATTACACAAGAAGCGCTATAGAGGGACTTGTTAAATATTATGCTGTAAAATTAGGTTCAAATGGAACAAGGGTAAATTGCATACAACCTACCGTAATTTTTAAACCAGAAAATAAAAATTTTTATAATAAAAAAAATAATCTAACTAGAAAGATCATTGAAAAGATTACACCTATGAAAAGAATGGGAAAATCAGAAGATATTGCTAATTTAGTAAATTTTCTTACATCTGATGACTCATCATTTATAACAGGCTGTATTATTCCAGTTGATGGTGGAGCTAGACTTAAAAGTCAAGAACATATAATTAAATCTTTTTTAAAAAAATAGAACTGTATGAAAAAAATATTTATCACAGGAGGTGCAGGTTATGTTGGGTCAGAACTTACCAAACATCTTTTAAATATTGGCTATCAAGTAACTGTCTATGATTTGTTTATATATGGCAATACTTTAGAAAATAATAATAATTTAAATTTAGTTAAAGGGGATATAAGAGACCAAGATTTGTTAAAACAACATCTTAAGGGTCATGAAGCATTAATACATTTAGCATGTATATCAAATGATCCAAGTTTTGAGTTAAACCCAAAATTAGGTAAGGAAATAAATCTTGACGCCTTTGAGCCTTTGGTGAAATTATCAAAAAACTCGGGCATAAAAAAATTTTTCTATGCATCTTCATCTTCAGTTTATGGAATTAAATCAGAAAAAAATGTTAATGAGGATATGTCTCTTGAACCATTAACAGATTATTCAAAGTTTAAAGCTGAATGCGAAAAAATCCTTCTCGATTTTAAGTCAGATGACTTTATTACAACAATAATTAGACCAGCAACGGTATGTGGATATTCATCAAGACAAAGATTAGATTTAGTTGTGAATATTTTGACAAATCTTGCATATCACAAGAAAGAAATTTCTGTTTTTGGTGGTGATCAGTTAAGACCCAATATCCATATAAAAGATATGGTTAGATCTTATTCATTTTTATTGGATCAGGATGAAAAAAAAATAAACGGTGAAATTTTTAATATAGGATATGAAAATAAGTCAATTACTCAATTGGCTGAAGAAGTTAAGTCGGTAATCGGTGATGATGTAAATATTGTTAAAGTTCCATCTAATGATAATAGATCTTATCATATTTCCTCAGCAAAAATACATGATCTACTTGGTTTCAAAAATAAATTCACAATTATCGATGCAATTGAAGATTTAAAAATAGCTTTCGAAACAAAAAAAATAATTAATAGTTTTGATGATATAAACTTTTTTAACATTAAAAAAATGCAAAAAATAAATCTTAAATAAATTTATGAAGAATTTAGACTTAATCAAAAAAGCAAAAAATTTAAGAAAAGAAACTTTCGATGCTTTTGTAAAAAAAGGAGAAGCTCATTTAGGTGGAAGTTTTTCAATGATAGAGACTTTGGTCTACCTTCTTGAGAAAGTTTTAAAAAAAAATGATAAATTTATTTTAAGTAAATCACACGCATCTTATCCATTTATATTAATGCTTAGAAAAAAAGGCTTTAAGCCAAAATTAACTACACATTTAGAAATAGATGAAAAAAATGGCATCAACTGTACTACAGGCAGTCTTGGTCATGGATTTCCAATAGGTGTTGGAATGGCTTTAGCAAGAAAAATAATGAAAAAAAAAGGAAATATTTACGTAATGGTAAGTGATGGAGAGTGTCAGGAAGGAACTACCTGGGAAGCTTCATTAATTGCTGCAAAATATAATCTAGCCAATTTATTTTTAATAATTGATTATAATAAGATTCAAGCTTTAACTACCCTTAAAGAGGGATTACCATTGTCTAGCCTGAAAAAAAAATTTAATGCATTTAACTTTAATACTATTGAAATAAAAGATGGACATAATTTTAATTTAATAAGTAAAAAATTTAAAACTTCAAAAAAAAAAAATAAGCCAACCGTCTTTATAGTGCATACAATTAAAGGAAAAGGTATAAAACAATTTGAAAACGACCCAGTTTGGCACGCTAGAAAAATTGAAGGTAAAGATATTGAAGTAGGCAATAAAAGTTTAAAATAATTTATGAGAAGAAAATTTGGAAAATTAATAAATAAATTAGCTAAGACAGATAAAAAGATTATTCTTTTAGTAGGAGATATTGGCTACGGTATTTTTGATGATTTTAGAAAAAATTTTCCTAAAAGGTTTTTTAATCTTGGTATATGTGAGCAAAGTATAATTAGTGTAGCTTCTGGAATGGCGCTAGAGGGATATAAGCCATGGGTATATACTATTACTCCTTTTTTAATTGAGCGACCTTTTGAACAAATAAAATTAGATATCAACCAACAAAAGGTAAATGTAAAACTTGTTGGATTTGCCGATTATCCAACTTTAGGACCAACTCACAAGGAGTTAGATGCTAAAAAACTGATGAGTCTATTTAAAAATATTAAATCATATTTCCCAAAAGATACTAGCCAAACAGAAAAATTTGTTTTATCAGCTTATAGAAAAAGGGGCCCGTCATTTATAAGCTTAAAAACAGACAAAAAATTAGTAAAAAAATTTTAATATTATGAAATGTAGAGTTTGTGATTCTACAAAGTTAAAGGAAGTATTAAATCTTGGTAAACAACCATGGTGTAATAATTTTTTAAAAAAAAAGGATATTGGTAGAGAAAAAAAATATCCATTAGTTCTTTTGTTTTGTAAATCATGTAGCCTTGTTCAATTAAATCATACAGTCAAAAAAGAGATTATGTTTTCAGATCATACTTATTTATCTGGAATAACTAAAACTTTATCAGATCATTTTGAGAGAGTTTCTTATGATTTAAATAAAAAATATAATAAAGAAAATAAAATAAAGAGAATACTAGATATCGGTTCCAATGACGGAACATTCTTAAAACATTTTAAAAAAATAAAATGGGATATACTAGGAGTAGAGTCTTCAAAAAAAATATCTCAAATAGCAAATAAAAATAATATAAAAACTATTAATAAATTTTTTAATTTAAAATTAGCAAAGAGAATAAAAAAAAAATTTGATTTTATAAATGCATCAGGTATTTTTTTTCATCTAGAGGAACTTCATTCTTTTACAAAAGGAGTAAAATTACTTCTAAAGAAAGATGGTGTATTTATAATTCAGTTTTTATATATGAAATCTATAGTTGAAAATACAGCTTTTGATCAAATATATCATGAGCATTTATTATATTATAATCTAGTCACTCTAGAAAAATTATTAAATAAACACGGTCTAGAAATTTTTGATTGCAACCTAGAGTCGGTTCACGGTGGTCAAATGGTGGCACATGTAAATCACTCTGGAAGAAGAAAAAAAACAAAAAGATATTTAAATTTTTTGAAAAAGGAAATAAGATCAGGTTGTAATAAAATTGACTATTACACAAGGTTCAGAAAAAAAGTAGAAAATTTAAAAGTAAAAAATTTAAAGTTTTTAAATTCTGCAAAAAAAAATAAAAAGACTATTTTTGGAATTGGCGCTCCTGCAAAAGGTAACACTTTGTTAAATTATTTTAAATTAAACAAAAAAACTATTACTAAATTATTAGAAAAAAATACCATGAGAAAAAACTTATATACTCCAGGCTCTCATATACCTATAGTTCTTGAGCATGAAGAAAAAAAGATTCCTGATATATATTATGTTTTAGCTTGGAATTTTAAAAAAGAAATTTTAAAAAATTTTAAAAAAAAGAAAATCAAAGCAGAATTTTATTTTCCAATCAATACATGAAAAAAAAAATAATAATAACTGGTGGATCAGGATTTCTTGGCACTCATCTAATCAAAGAGTTAAATAGCCACGAGGTCATTGCCCCTACATCGAAGGAGTTAAATTTATTACAATATGATGATTTTAAAAATATAACAAAAAGTTATGATGAAATTTATCATCTAGCAGCATGGACACAAGCAGG
>Ga0181607_10001915_pt1 | contig 18541 bp, 20 predicted proteins | sample 041ome_9_FD_132420 | JGI IMG/M metagenome (GOLD analysis project Ga0181607, IMG submission 132420) | Coastal salt marsh microbial communities from the Groves Creek Marsh, Skidaway Island, Georgia - 041413US metaG (megahit assembly) | ecosystem: Environmental > Aquatic > Marine > Intertidal zone...
TAGAAGCATCAAGAGACTGGGGTTTTGCAGGTGACTATGTCGAAGCTATGCATAAAATTTTGAATCACAAAAATCCAGATGATTTTGTTATTGCTACTGGAGAAACACACACTATTAAAGAGTTTTTGAAAATTGCATTTAATTATGTAAATCTCAAATATGAAGATTATATAGAAATATCAGAAAAATATTATAGACCTAATGAAGTCGGCTATTTACTAGGAGACCCAAGTAAGGCAAATAAAATACTAGGTTGGAAACCAAAAACTAGTTTTGATGAACTAGTTAAAATGATGCTTGATAATGATATAGAATTAGCAAAAAGTGAAAAAATTCTAATTGAAAAAAATCTACTTAAACCTAGTTGGGAAAACTTTTTAATTCCTTAATGATTTTATATTTTCTAAATACCAAGAGTAGGTATTTTTAAGCCCTTCATCCAGTTTTATTTGTGGTTTCCATCCTAGAGAAAAGATTATAGAACTATCTAATAGCTTTCTATCATTACCATTAGGTTTAGTATCATCAAAAATTAATTTTCCTGGATAGTTAATTACTTCAGCAATTTTATTTGCTAGTTCTAAAATACTAATTTCATGTGAGCTTCCAATATTTATTAAATTTTGTTCAATATTATTTTCTAGAATAAATTTTATTGCATTTGAGAGATCATCAACATATAAAAATTCTCTTAAAGGTGTTCCATCTCCCCAAATTTCTACATTTTTTGCATCACATTCTTTTGCTTTATGAATTCTATTTATTAAGCCAGGTATTACATGACTATTAGTTGGATGAAAATTATCTCCAGGTCCGTATAGGTTTGTTGGCATCAAATTTATTACATTATGACCATATTGCGCATTTAAAGCATTTCCAATTTCTATTGCTGTTAATTTAGCCATTGCATATGGTGAATTAGTAGGCTCTAAAATTCCAGTCATAAAATAATCTTCTTTGATCGGATTAGGGGCATCTAACGGATATATACAACTACTCCCTAAATTGATAACCTTAATTTGATTATTTGAAATGCAAGATTCAAGTATATTCATATTTATTTTTAAATTTTCAAGTATGAAATCAACCCTTTGAGAATTATTGGCTACTATTCCACCGACTTTAGCTGCTGCGTTAATAATAACATTAGGATTATGATTGGTAATAAAATTTCTTGTATCTTCCAAGTTAAACAAGTCTACATCATCTCGATTACTTGATGTAACTTCAAAATTTGAATCCTTAGAGAAAATTCTTGTCAAGGAAGATCCAACTAATCCGTTGCTACCAAATATTATTACCCTAATACTATCTCCTTAGAACACATTATGATTATATCAAAATAGATATAGTAACATACACATTGAGTAGATATGAATAACCAAATACAAACTATTATTAATATTCCATCTTTTCTTTACAAAATTTACGATCCAACAAAATTAAATTTTCTTGGAAAAGTATTACTGTTAATTTATGGAAAATTTATTCAACTTTTTTTTAACAACACAAATTTCAAAACTTTTTGTTTTATTATTAATCTCTTAATACCTAAATATTCAAATATTCATTTCAAAAATGGATACTATTTCAAGAATTTATTTGATGAGCAAAATATTTATTATCCTAATAAGAGAATTTCAAGAGTAATAGGGCCAAGAAATGAACCATTTGAAACTCTTTTTAAAACCTATTGTCTAGATAAAATAAAATTTTCTGATGAAGACACAGTCATTGATTGTGGTGCAAACATTGGAGAACTAAATTTTTGTTTTTATTTTAAAAACTTGAAAATTAAATATATTGCTTTTGAACCTGATTCTGTATCATACAATTGCTTGATTAAAAATAAAATTAGAGGAAATGAAGAATATCATAAGTTAGCTTTATCTAATAAAGTTGGAGAAGAAAAGTTTTTTCTTGACAGTTACGGTGGTAATTCTTCAATTGTTTACTTTGGAAATAAAAATTATGAAATTGTACAAACTGCAACTTTGGATAGCTTGAATATAGAGGGAAGAATTAAATTATTAAAATTAGAAGCAGAAGGATTCGAACCAGAAATTTTGGAAGGTTCAGTTGATACAATAAAAAAGATTGAGTATATATCTGTAGATTTTGGAGCAGAAAGAGGAATTAATGAAGAAAGTACAATTATTGATGTAAACAACTTTTTGATAGATCACAATTTTGTGTTGTATGATTTTAGTAAACACAGAATGGTAGGTCTTTATAAAAACAAACTATCAATATGAATTGGATAAGAAATTTAGATTCTTCAGTTTTGAATTTTTTAGATAATTTAAAAATAGAAAACAACAATTATAAATTTAAACCGGTAATTAATTTTATTCAACATCCAAATACTGATTTAGAGTTAGGATTTTCAAATTATGCATTAAAGACATATGTGTTACTTGATAAAGTTAATAAATTTTCAAAAAAAGAAATCACAGGTTGGGCAAATTATATTGAATCTTTTCAAACAATTGAAAGTGATTATCCAAAAAATTCTTTTGTAGATAAAAATTACTTAAACTTGTTTAATCAACAATCGACTGAAACCTTTACTAAGTTAAGATTAAAAAAAATATCAAATTATTTACTAAATACAAATTTTAAAAGTAATAATTTAAAAATTTACAACTACATAAGAGCAGAAACTAAACAATCCTTAGCTTCTTTAATTGAAATTAAAGCAAGTCTTAAAAATAAGTTCTTAGAATTTCCGAGTAATGAACACGAAATAAACAAATTTATTTATGGATTAAATTGGAATTATCCATGGTCAAGTGGGGGACAACTAGCTGCTATATCTTTATTCTCAAAGACCCAGCTAGATGATTCAACTTTTCAAAAAAATAAAAAAATAATTGAAAGCTTTTTATCAAAACTAGTTAATGTCAAAGACGGTATGTATTATGATTCAATAAAGCAACCAAAGAATTTTGAACTTGTAAATGGTGCAATGAAAGTAATTTCTGCAATGGACTGGCTTGATATGGAAATTCACTATCCAGAAAAAATAATTGATACCTGTTTAGATATTGACCCAATAAGTGAGGGGTGCGATATTGTTGATATAGTTTATGTTTTACATAAGTGTTCAAAACAAACAAGTTATAAAAAAAATGAGATAGTTAATTATTTTTCAAAAATATTAGATTTGATTTATCAGCACTATAAACCAGAACTTGGGGGTTTTTCATATTTTAAAAATAGATGTCAAACGAATTATTATGATGTCCAATTTGCCAATGAATCTAATACAGCTGATATACACGGAACAGTTCTAATGCTCTGGGCTGTAATTATGATTATGGATACAACAGAAATTGAATATTTTAATTACAAAATTATTAAGCCTTAATATTAAATATGGTCTTAAAACTCAATTTAAGGTAAATAAAAGGTTTTTCTAATTTAAGGAAATTAAAGTTTAAAAGATTAGAAATATACTTCTTTAAGTGTCTTAACTCGTAGTTGTAAGTTATATGATAATATTTTATTTCCAATTTTCTATATTCTTTTTGGTAGATTTCAGAACTATCAAAAAGAATATTTTGCAAAGACCATGGCTTACCTTTTCCATTGAAGTGGGTAAAAAAAACATTCTCATATATAAAGTGTTCGTTAAATTTATCTTTATCATAAATTCCAAAATCAAAATTTAACATATTTGTAAGCTCAATATATTTTCCGTCAAAAAATTTGTTCAAGATATCCTGATCCCAAAATTTAATTTTTTCATAATATTCTTCGAGTATTTTCAATAATTTATTTTCAACACCCTTCTTTAACCAGTATTGATAATCAACTATCAATACACCAGCATTAAAATATTTATTCCCAGATAGATTTAGAATATTAAAACTATTTTGCTTTTCTTCAGGAACTTCAGATTTATAATGTTCAGTTTTAGCTGCTAATTTATGTTTTGAGTTTTTTATTTGGCTAATTGATTGCTTCAGTTCTTTAATTGGATTATTTAAACAAACTATATCTGCATCAATATAAATTATAAAGTCCAAATTATCAGGTAGTAATTCAGAAATAAATAGTCTAAAGTATGTGGCTTTTGATACGTGTGCACCCTTTAGGTTTGGAAACTTGTGGCTATCTAAATTTAGATAATGCTTAGTAATACTGGCTTTGCCTGAGTTCTTCAAATGATTTAAATTTAGTGAATCAGGATCGTCATGAATTATATGTATGTTAACTTTTTCATCAATTCTTTCTAATAAAGAATTAATTGAAGTTAAAGCTTGAATATTATAATTTTTATCTAAGCAGTACACAAAATTAAGCACAAAAACATTATAAATAGGTATAGAAATTTTATTTCAAGATATTAACATTGTAAAAAGTGGATAATAAAGATTTTGTTAATAGCACAAATTTTGCAAATCATTCAGATGTTGTTTATTCCCAAATTATTAAAACAGAAAATTTTAAGAATCAAATTTATAGCGATGTTTCAATAATTGATAAAAATAAAAATTATGTTTTTTATAGGTTGAATAAATTTAAGTTAAGATCAAATGATATAATTTTCTGCAATGCACTTATGTTGGAGTGTTTATTTAAGGACTTGAAAAAGTTAAAAAAAGTAAAAAATTTAAAATTAATAATATCACAGTCAGATAGAAATATTAATAAATCTGTTTTAAAGAATTTACCAAGTGCTGTATCTGAATGCTATTCTATAAATCTTACTACAAAAGGTCCAAAACTTAACTCATTACCTTTAGGTATTGCTAATGATTATTCTCCTAAAAATTTACTAAGTAAAGATTTTGAATATCCACCATTTAAGCCAGATTATAAAGAATCTAAATTGTATATAAATTTTAATGAACTTACAAATACAAAACATAGAAAAAACCTAAAGGATTTTTTTAATGAATTTGAATGGGCTGTAGTAAAAGAGAATTTGATTCCAATTGATCAATACAGAGAAGATCTGCAAAAATTCAGATTTGTATTATGCCCCTGGGGTAATGGTGTTGATACACATAGAATATGGGAAGCTCTTTATTTAGGCTCTATACCCATAATAAAGAGACATGAGACTTTTAAATGCTTAAATGGTCTTCCAGTTATATTTGTTGATAATTACGAAGAGATAAATATAAAATTTTTGGAACAAAAATTTAGCGAACTAGATACTCAAAATAATAATTACGAATATCTAAAAATTAATTTTTGGATTGATCAAATTAATTTAAATAAGGTTGATAACAAACATGAAGAAATTGTTATTTGTGATGATATAAATTTAAAAATGTTTTCTTTTAAAAGAAAAATTAAAACAAAATCTTATAGTTTTTATAAAAAGTTGAGATTTAGAGTATATCAAATCAACAAAAAATTAAATAAATTTATGAATTTCAAATAGTTACTATAAGACTATGAAAGTTCTATGTGAAATCTCAATAGGTGAGTTAGTTGACAAAATATCTATTCTTGAAATTAAATTAGAGAAAATTCAAGACATAGAAAAAAATAAATTAGTTTTTAATGAATTAAAAATATTAAATGATTCGTTAGCTAATTTAAATTTTAATAATAAATTAATAGAAAATTATAAAAAAAAGCTAAAAAAAGTTAACTCTAAACTATGGGACGTAGAGGATAAGATTAGATATTTAGAAAGAGAAAAAGAATTTAACCAAGATTTTATTAATTTGGCTAGGAGTGTTTATTTACTAAATGATGAACGTTTTGAATACAAAAATAAATTAAACAACGCATTAAATTCTCATGTTGTAGAAGTAAAAAGCTATCAAGAATACCAATAAAATGGTATACAAGAAACGCATAACTCATGAATATGAATCAACAAGACAAATTCCAAAAAATTTAAAAGATGAACATACCTATTTGTTCAGCAATGAATTTAGAAAAACTATTGAAGAAACCCATGTAAAAGAAACAAACAATGTAACTATAAGCGATTCACTTCTTTATAAATATAAATTTATATCATTGAATCCAAGATACTTCAAAATGGATACGGAAAAATGGAATTTAACACAAATTTCCTTAAAAGAATTTATAAAATATTTTACTAATTTTAAAAAATATCAAAGAATCGAAAAAGCATCTTGGGTAATAGATGACAAAAGTTTTAACTACTTTCATTGGATGACAGATGTCTTATCAAGAATAGAAATGTTAAAAGAATTTGATTTAAAAGAATACCCTATTCTTCTTCCCGAACAATTTATGCAGCATTCCTTTATTGTTGAAACATTGCAACTTCTCGATATTCCGCATATTTTTTATGAACAGAAAAAAAAATACATAATAAACAAACTTTTATTAACCACACATGCTGCAGATGCTGGAAATTATAATAATTTCTTAATTAATAGAGTTAAAAAAAAATTGATTGAAGTAGCAAAATCAAATTTTGAAGAAAACAGTCCAAAAAAAATTTGGTTAAGTAGAACCGGCCAAGATCGTAGAATTGTAAATAATGAAGAAAAGATAACAGAGTTTTTAAATAAAGAAGGATTCAATGTAATAAATCCAGAAAATTACTCTATTGTTGAACAAGTAAATATTTTTTCTAATGCAGATGTTGTCATAGCTCCACATGGAGCAGCTTTAACAAACATTATGTTCATGAAAAAAAATTCTAAAGTAATGGAGATAAGAATTTTTTCTGATTCAGTAAGAAATGCTTTCTTTTCTCTGTCATCAGAATTTGGACTTTCTTATTATTATTTTTTAGCAGAAGCAAAATCTGAAAATCTTGTTGAAGACTTAAATATTAACATGGAAAACTTTCTAGAAGAATACAGTAAATTTAAAAAGGGTAGTAATTGAAAAAAGTAATCATAGATGTATATGGAGGAATCGGAAATCAATTATTTCAATATGTGTATGCTAAGTATTTGGACGATAAAGGCTACAACATTTATATTTCTACGGCTTATAACAAGGTTCACAATAATAAAAATATAATTTCAAGAAAAACTATATTAGATCCTGAATTCTTTGGTTTCAGAGAGCTGGATAGATTTTATAAATATTTATTTAAATTTTTTGATTCAAAATTTTATAAATTGATCGACAAAAATAAGAATTTAATAAATAGGTTTTATAAAAAATTTTCATGGCACAATGAAAGGAATCTAAATTTAGAAAAATTTAGCTCAATCAATAGGGTGACAGGTCATTGGCAATATATTGACTTATTGATTCAATATAAGGACTTTGTAATAAATTCCTTAACTTGCCTATATGGCGATCAAAATATTAAAATGCGTACTCCATTTGAAAACAGAGTAGCAGTTCACGTAAGAAGGGGAGATTACATTGGTTTGGATAAAAATTTATCAATAAAGTACTATGAAGATTCTTTAAATCTACTTTTTAATAAATTAAAAAATTTTGAATTTGATGTATTTTCTGATGATATAGAATGGGCCAAGAGCCAAAAAATTTTTATTAATGCTAATAAATTTTGGGAATATGACGATGGAGAAAAAGTAAATTTGAGAGATTTTAAAGAACTATTAAATTTTAAACATTTTGTAATTAGCAATAGTACTTTTTCATTAATACCAGCAGTAATAAATTCATCATTTAATGGAATAGTGTTATTTCCAAAAAATTGGTTATCAAGTGAGCTCAGAAAAATTGATAATGAAAATTGGATTAGTGTAAGCTATGAATAGTCCAAAAATAAGTGTAATAATTCCGAGCTATAATAGATTTGAATATCTTTTAAATGCTTTGCAGAGTGTTTACGACCAAACTTATAGCAATTATGAAATAGTAGTTCTAAATGATGGTTCAGTTCAAAAAGAATATAAAACTTTTAATTTTCCTGATAATGTCAATATAGTTCATATCGATAGAAAAGATACTCCAGATTGGGGCGGGTCTAGGCAACCATTAAGAAATATTGGTTCAAAACATGCTACTGGTGATTACCTAGCTTTTTTAGATGATGACGATTCTTGGATGCCCAAAAAATTAGAGATTCAAATCGAACAAATGATAAATAAAAATTTTTTATTTTCCTCAACTGAAAGCTTTATAGGTGTAGGCCCATACGATAAAAATCAAGAATATCAACTTTATAATGGAGAGAGGTTTCTAAAAACTTTAAAAAAGAAGTATAAAGGAACGAAATACCTAAAAAAAGGAAAATTTCCTGAAATTTGGAGTTATGAATTTCTATCAGTTCACAATTGTACGATTTTATCAAGCGTTATAGTTCAAAAAGATCTTTATGAAAGAATTGGCGGGATGAGAGGACTTCCGAAAGCAGCAGATTATGATTGTTGGTTAAGCCTTTTAAAATTAACAGAAATGCTTTATGTTAATGAGCCGCTATGTTATTACGATTCAAATCATGGAGATGGAAAACTTTATAAGTAAACTAATAATTTATAGTTTTCCAATTCTCACTTAATTTAAAATTGCTTTTACGAATATCATGATAAAAAAGTTTATTTTTATTTGGCATCCTTTCAACTAAATGAAGAAAGCTACTATTGATACAATGAATCTCTTCTGCATTTTTGATTAATTTACTATAAAAGAAAATATTATCAAAAAGATCTGATTCCTTGGTTACAAAAATAATTTTATTGTCGCTTTTTATTTTTAATTCGAATATTTTATTATGTGATTCATTATGAACTAGATTGTATGGCTCGTTCCCAATGTGGTAGTAATTGATTAAGTGATCATATAGAATTTCTGGCTTTTTGTTATTTAATTCAATTTTGAAAAGACTAAAAGAATCAGAATAATCAAATCCTAATTGTTCATAAAACCAGGAATTAAATGGATTATTTTTTTGCTTTTCAAAACCAATTCTTAAAATATCAATATTTTTTTCCAAAGAGTATTTGAAAATGTCATAAGTAGAATTTGAATACGAAACTTCAAAAAATTTTAGTTTCTTGTTATAAGAAAACATTTGACGAATCATATTGCCATAAGGCTTTTTAATTGGTAAGTGAATTTCTCCAAATTGGCTTGAAAGCTTATTTACTAGACCATTGCATACAATATTATCTCCAAGTCCCAAGTGATAATGTAAAATAATTGACTCACTATTGCATGATTCTAAATCATATTTTATTTTTTGTTTAAAGTGCATATAAGCGAGGAATAATTTATCAATAAACTTATTTCTTTGTTTTTCTTTAGACATATTTTCTTAGAGTAGAAATTACTTTATCTTGGGACTTCTCTGCTAAAGAGGGATACATTGGAAGGCTAAAAATCTCTTTTGATAGTTTTTCAGTATTATTCATCTTTCCTTTTTTGTAATTTTTAAATGCTGGCATAGAGTGAATGGGGTATGGATATGAAATATTTAGATTTATATTTTCTTTTCTCAATTTTTTAATAATGTTGTCTCTATTTTTACTTCTTACAACATATAAGTAGTAGGAATGAAAATTACCTTTCTTTTCTACAGGAAGTATTAAATCTGTATCAACAAGCTGTTTGTTGTATATACTTGCTATTTCCCTTCTTTTCTTAATATCTTTATCAAGCCTAAGTAGTTTAAAATTTAGTATCGCAGCATGTACTTCATCCAATCTCGAATTAACACCTTTTGGTATCTCAGAAAAGTATAAATTTTTCATTCCATAGAACCTCAACATTTTAATTTTTTCATCTAGATATTTTTTATTAGTTAAGCACATCCCTCCATCACCAAAACCCCCTAAAGTTTTTGTAGGATAAAATGAAAATGCTGAAACTTCTCCAAAAGATCCTGTTTTTTTATTTTTATACATAGAACCATGTGATTGGGCACAGTCTTCAATTAAATATAATCGATGTTTCTTGCATATGGATCTTATCTTTTCAATTTGTGCAGCTTGTCCATAAAGATGAACACATAAAACAGCCTTCGTTTTTTTGGTAATTAGATTTTCAATGTTTTCAACAGAGATGTTATAGTCGTCTTCGTTTACATCACAAAATACTGGAGAAGCACCTGTTTCAACAATTGCAGATACAGTTGGTACAGCAGTATTTGAGACAGTAATGATTTCATCTCCTTGTCCAATACCAAGTGCAAGCAATGCTATTTTGATAGCATCTGTACCATTGGCTACGCCAGTGCCATATTTTGTATTTATCCAATTACTAAAATTATTTTCAAAATTTTTAACTTCTTCTCCCAGTATCAATTGTCCAGATTTAAAGACCTTGTCTACAATATTTAAAATTTCTTTATCATATTCCTGATATTCTTCTAAATAAGACCATACTCCTATATTTTTATTTTTTTTCATACTCACCTATTAGTTTTAAGTATTCTAAATTTAATTTATTAAAGTCATCGTTCAGAACTTTTTTATTATTTTTTGCATTATTTACAACATAGTTTAGATAATTTAGAAAAGAATCATCTTTGCCAATATTAAAAACTTTGTTCTCAGTGTTCGTATATTTATAAATTTTTGATTCATATGTTACTGGTTGACTAAAAACTCTTTCATAAATTGTCTTAATCCCATTTCCACTAAAAGTTATTTTATTTGTATAAACCTGATTAAATCCAAAATTACCGATTAAATTTTTTCCTCTCCCATAATTTGCTAATACAGTAAAGCCTTCAACAATAGAGTCTTTTGTATATGAGTTGACAATTATTTTTTTAGACGGTGTGTTCCAAAACAAATAACCAAGAGTTGTAGCATAGATTCCCATATCATTTATTGCACCGCCTTTTAATTTATTTGACATTCTTATATTATTTTTATCTAGTTTAGGAATTGTAAATTCTGCTAAAAGTGTTCCCTCCTGGTCATTGTTGATTGAGTATTTTTTAAATTTACCCCATGCTTTGTGAAAATTGAAAACACAGCTCATATTGATAAATAAATTATTAGATTTTGTTAAATTTTTTAATGAAAAAAGTTGATCTGCACTTAGAATTGCCGGCTTATCTACAATTACATTTTTGTTCTTTTCAATAGATAATTTAGAATATTTGTAATGTAAGCTGTTAGGCAGAGAAACATATACAATTTCTGCATCAGATAGTTGTAATGCTTTATTGTAATCACTATATACTGTCACTAATTTGTTTACATCTTTAACATTTCCAGTTTTTGAAGCAATGTCTAAAGTATTTACCTTACTAGTTTTTTCAATTGCGGGTAAAATTTTTCTAATAACTAAATCTGAATAACCTAATATTAAAACTTTCAATTTACTAAATTATAAATAGAATTTGAAAAAAACAGCATACTTCTTCCTTCCATACTTAATAAACTTAATTCATTTAATTTTAAAATTTCACTAAAGCTGAATAAAAATTGATTCTTTGACAATTTTATATCATTCATATTCAAATTTTCATAAAACGAATGCTTTATTTGTAAATTTAAAAATCTTCCTCCCTCTTCTGACATTTCAAATTCTTTTATGAGTTTTGTATCGTTATTACTAAACAGATGTCCTGACAATATTTCATTCTTGTTGTTATTAGTTATTATTATTGGTCCAAATACAAAATTGTTTTTGTATCCAGGTTTTTCATCAATACTTAGAACAAAATAATTTTTATTCTTGTACTTAACTCTTAAAAAAATATATTCGAGAAGGTTTTCTTGTAATATTATAGGTTGGTTCCATTTGCTAACTTCTCTTCCAACAATCTCTACATCTAAACCACCAACTTGAAACTTTGTTGAGCTATGTTGAAAATAGAATTTATCTTGATCTTTGTCTAGAAACTCTTTTACTGAATTCTCTAAATTACAATCACTATCTATCTCATTTTTAATTGAATTTATTTTGTTTTGTAAATTTTTATTGCTTTTACTTATTCTTTCTATATTTAATAATGACAGAACGCTTCTTAAGCATGAATTAATTGAATTATCAAAATCTGAAAATTTATAGATTTGGCCTAAAGTCATCCACAAAAAATTTTGAGGTTCTTTAAAATATGACGTTTCCAAAATTATATTATTGTTAAATTTTTGCCAGTAAATTCCACCTTGTTCAGGAAGCTTTTTCTGAGATATAACTTTTTTTTGATTTATATTATTGAATTCTTCTAGGAATTGTGGTGAACTACCACCGTGTTTTCTGTTCTGATTACTTAATGTCGCTTGAAGTGTTGGAGAAAGTTGAGACTGTACTGAATTTCCAGGTTCTTTTTTAAGCTGTATTAAAAAATGTGCTACCCCTTCTATAATACAGCACAGAACACCAAGAGTACCAATTTCGTCTTGTAAAATAAGTCCACTTTTATTCTTTTTATAGTTAAGACCAACAAGTTTAAAAAATTTTCCTGATTCATGAACGAAATTATTTTTTGCATCAAAATCCCAACTTTTCAGATTACTAATACCTATTTGACGAATATTAAAACTTTTTTCAGAATTACTAACCATGAATTTATCAATAATACTTTCAATAGTATGTAGAGGTCCGTCAATAGTTTTAACAGATTTTATTAACGAATCATTAAAATTTGTTGAGTTTTTAATATGCATATTTATTTCTTAAAAAGGTATTTTAACTTTATGAAGTATTTTTTAAATTGTGAATAAAATAGTAATTTAAATACGATTTTTGGTTTTAAAAAAGTATCATAATTTAAAATTTTATATTCATTCATAAAGAAAGATTTTAGCTTAAAAGAACCCAGCCTATGTTGTAAGAGTTGCTTTTGCTGAATGTCTATTTCATGATTACTTTCTTCAATAAGTTTTAACAAAGCAAATAAGTAACAGTATGCAATTTTAGATTTTTTAACATTCAAAGTCATAGAATCTTTACCTGCGTATGAATATGACAAACTTCTGTCTATCAAATATGCACCATTTCCTTTAAATGTAGAAAAGTAGGACATATAAAAATCAAATCCAAATAAATTCTGTGTACACTCAATCTGTTTCAAAGATTCATAAAAGCTCTTTACTAAGATTTCTGACTTCATAATTCCAGCGGTGGGAGTTACTGGAATGATATTTCTAATTCCAATTAAAGAGTCAATTACACTTTTTTTATTAATCATTCCTTTAGAAAATTTGTAGTAATTAGAAACCGAAGTACCGTTTTCTTTAACAACACTTATATTGCTTATAACTGCATCACAGCTGTGTTCTGTAAATGTTTGATGACATTCCAATAAGAAATCAGGATGGAGCCAATCATCATCACATAAAAATTTTCCTAATTCAGAACTAAATTCATTTACCCCCAATATCCAGTTGTCAATGGGTCTTTTAGAGTTAGGATTTTTTATGTATTCAATTTTTAAATTTTTACTTGAAAATGAATTAGAGAGTAAAATATTCTCAGTTTCTTGATTCATTGACGAATCTACCACAACACATCTTATGTTTCCTTGATAAGTTTGATCATTTAGAGAGTTTATTGCCCTTAATACTCCTTGGGGTCTATCTATAGTTGGTATCACTATTGTGACGGATGGTAAAGAATTCATAAAATAATTATATGAATAAATTTTTTAAATGTTCAGAATATTCAGATCCTTCAATTTCTAGAATATAATTTTTAAAATCTTTTTCACTAATCCATTTATTTCTATATGAGATTTCATGTGGAGAGCAAACTAATAAACCTTGTCTTTCTTGAATCGTCCTAACAAAAGAGCTTGTAATATAAAAATCATCAGTTGTTCCCATGTCAAACCATGCAGTCCCTCTTCCTATTGAATTATGAGAAACATTTTCATATCCATATTGTTTAATTAAATCAGTAATTTCAAATTCTCCTCTTGCAGACTTTTTCAAATTTTGAAATTTACTACTAAATTCGTTATCAAAAATATAAAGACCAATAACCGCTTTATTTGAAACAAAGCTCAATGGTTTTTCAACAATGTCAGTGATAGTGTTGTCATCACTTAATTTAACAACACCAAAATTTTCGGGTTTTTTTACATTTTGAGAGAATATCGAGCAACTTAAAGTATTTTCAAAAACTTGCTCTAATCTTGTAAAAAATTTTTCACCAAAAATAAAGTTATCACCTAAAACAGTTAAAAACTTATCGTAAGGATTTACATTTAAAGCATTGTTTATTGCGTGAGGAATTCCTTCTGGATTGTCTTGAGTTGAATAAGATATATTAACCCCAAACTCTTCTCCATCGCCAATAAGGTTTTGAAATATAATTAATTCATTAGAATTACAAACCAAAGTAATATTTTTGATCCCTGCTAGAAAAAGTATAGAGAGGGAATAATAAATCATGGGTTTATCATAAATTGGTATAAGATGTTTATTTATATATTTTGTTGTTGGCAACAATCTTGTTCCCGAACCTCCACATAAAATTATTCCTCCATTTTTCATCAAACCAAACCCATTCTTTTTGTTCTTTTATTTTCCACAATATTTTGATAATCTTTTAACCACCAGTCTTTGTTTTCAATATACCAGTTTACGATTATTTCAATTTCTTCATCAAAATCAGCTATAGGCTTCCATCCCAAGTTTTTTAACTTTTCAATATTTACAGCATATCTAAAATCATGTCCTGGCCTATCATTCACAAATTCAAGTCTTTCATGACCTAAATTAAGACTGTATAAAATCTTTTTTGCAACTTCTAAATTAGATAAATAATGTTCGGATCCTATGTTGAACACCTCACCTTTTTTACCGTGTTCAATAATATGTAAAATTGCTGACGAAGTATCTTTAACATGTAACCAGTGCCTTATATTTTCCCCATTTCCGTAAAGTTCAATATTATTTCCATTTTCTAAATTAGCTACGCTGAACGGTATAAGCTTTTCCGGCTGCTGATAAATTCCATAATTATTTGCAGGCCTTACAATTGTAGTTTTATACCCAAAAGTTTTTTCATACGATCTTATGATTAATTCTGCAGAAGCTTTAGAAGCAGAGTATGGAGAGGACGGATTAAATATATCATTTTCAATATTAAACCCTGAGTCTGTGCTCCCGTAGACCTCATCTGTAGATACATGCAAAAAGCTGTTAATATTATTTTGCATTGCAAATCTTAATAAAGAAGCAACACCCTTAACATTAGAGTCAATAAATATTCCAGGATTGTATATTGAGTTATCTACATGGCTTTCTGCAGCAAAATTAATAATAAGATCTATTTCTTTAATTTCTTCATTTTCTATTTCGTTAATATTTTTCTCTATAAATTCAAAACTTTTTTTATTTTTAAGCAATTCAAAGTTTTTTTTAGCACTTGCAGATTCAAGGGAATCAATTCCCACTATAGATATGTCATTTGAAGAATCTTCAAGTAAAGTATTTAAAAAGTTGAAGCCTATAAATCCAAAACAACCAGTTATAAGTAGTTTCATATTTCTATTCTAATTAGAATTCATAAGTGTGGTATGAAAACATTATCACTTTATAATAATAATTAACGTAAGTTGATAAATTGATAACTAATAAATTAAACTTTTTAACATCGAATAATTTTGCTAGAAAATCTAATGTTGTATTTTCAGAAGTTATTTCTGTCAATGAATATGAGTTACTTGATAAAAAAAACTTACAAATCATCTCAAAGCAACAAAATCAAGTTTCATACATCCTAAAAAATATACAACTCAAAGAAAATGATGTTATATTTTGTAACACAGATTTTGTTTCTTTTTTATTTGAAATTTTAAAAAACATAAAATTAAAAAATATTAAACTAGTTACTCATTGGTCAGATTTACCAATTACTGAAGATTTATTTAACAAAAAGCCTCAATGTATATCTGAGTGGTATTCTCCACATATAGATTATGATCACGAAAATCTATTCTCAATTCCTCTAGGGTTATCTGGAGATTATTCTCCTAAGAACTTACTTATTAAAGATTTTTTAGATTTTTATAAAAATCCAAAACGAGTTAAAAAGAACTTGCTCTATTTAAATTTTCAAAAAAATACTAATTTAAACTCTAGAGATAAATTATTAAATGAATATTCGAAAAAAGAATGGGTTACACATGATGAGCCAACACTCTCATTAAATGATTATATTTCACAACTGTCTCTTTCTAATTTTGTATTATGTCCATTTGGCAATGGATTTGATACTCACAGAGTTTGGGAAACCCTATATGCAGGATCATACCCTGTAGTGTTAAACCACACCTCTTTTATGTGTACTGAGGACCTCCCGGTTTTAAAAGTAAATTCTTTTGAAGTTCTTTCACAAGATCTTTTAACTAAAACATATGATAAATTTCTCAAAGATAGATACAAATTAGAAAAACTAGATATAGATTTTTGGTTTAAAATAATTAATAATAATTTAATTGAATCAGAGAAAACCGTACAAATTAAATTATCAAATTTAAAATTAAGAAAATTAATAATTAAAAACTTTATTTCGAAAAAATCAAAACGCATTGTAAAAAAAATTACTTTTAGATTTCGACAGGTTTTGAAACTTTTATCAGGACTTTAGTTTAAGTAAAAATCCTTTAAAATATTCTGGATCAAAATCTGAACTCCATGAATTTACAACTTCATAATTTATAAATTCATCGAGAAATTCTTTTGTTTTCAATATGTGAATAGGATAAGTAACTTCTTTCTCATAGTATCCCGTATTTAGTTGAACAAAAATTCCATTATTAGTTTCTTTTAGTGGATGCCTATCAATAATTATGTATTTTGGCTTACATGATAGGATATTTTTGATATAACCTTTCCAATTTTTGACATATTGCAAAAAGCTTGAGCAAATTACTATATCTATCTGCTTGCCGATGCTTTCTAAATTTGTATGATAATTGATGTTTAAATTAAATTCTGAATTCAATTGTTCACCTGTTTCACATACTTTTTTTTGTTCTATAACGTGATAATTAAAGTTTTGGTTTAAGAATAAATTTTTATAATTTACGTATAAGCTTCCTAATCCACCACCTATATCAACTATCAATGAGTTTTTAAAATTTTCTGATTCTAAAATTGAAATAATAGTATTTTTAACTGGCTTATTCTCGAAACTAGTTCCATCCCTTTCATAGGTCTTAAAACCTTCCAAAACTTCTCTCATTGCATTGCTGACTTTTTTTAGAACAATTTCAGAATCATAACCCGATGAATTGATAACTGCCTCATCCCAAGATTTAAATGGACCAGAAAAATTTAAATGATTTTTTTTGAAAAGTTTTTTAACTTTGTGGATTGATTGAAATATTAAATTAAGCACTATAGAATCACAAAATAAGTTTACTCTTTTAAAAATAATCTTGTCTATTATTTACTTGTGTCAGAATTAAAAACTATTATTTTTCATCAAGGTTATCAAGATTATTTAGATATAAATTGTAGGATAACATCAAAAACTAATGAAATTTACCTCCTTGGAGATAGAAGCCTAAAAAATTTGGATAAAATAAGTAATGTAAATTTTATAGAAATCGATAAATATTTAAAAAACGAACAGATTGCTTATTTTAAAAATTATTTTGTTCCGTATAATACGACCCCAGAAAAATATGTGTGGTTGTGGTATCTAAGAATTTTTGTTATGAAACTATTTTTAGAAGAAAACAAAATTAATCAAATATTTCATCTAGATAGCGATAATATTTTATTTGAAAATATAAATGATTTTTTATTCAACTCTCAAAACGCCTACTTGATAAATCAGAATTATATCCCAACACACATGACAGCGAGTATTCACTGTGGCTTATTATCAAATTCTTTTTTTAATGAATTTATAAAGCTGTATGAAGATATTTTCATATCAAAGAGTAAATTCAATTTAATAAATGAAAAAATACTATATCACCAAAAATTCGGAAAGGGAGGAATATGTGATATGACGCTTTTTTATTTGCTTTATTCAAAAAATCTATTAGAAGTTCAAAATCTAATGAAACCTATTAAGTCTGAGAAAAATAGTGAAGAGTATTATTTTATGGATAATTTTTCAGATCCTGAAGGGCATTTAGGAAAAAATCAATTTAAAACCAACTTTCAAAATAAAATCACACTTTATATGAAAAAAAATGATAGTAACTTAGAAATGTTTGATAAAAAAAAGAATAAAAGAGTCAATTTAATTAATATTCATTTTCAAGGTTCATCAAAAAAATTCATGAACAGTAAATTTTTAAAAAAGTATTTATAAAAATTTTCTTTCAACCCTATCAAATAGTTCAAAAGCAAATGAAGTAACAATTAAATAAATAATTAAATTAAGTCTTGAGTATCCATAAATTCTAAAAACTATATATGTTGTAGATATCGAAAGCATATTAATCAAAAAATAAAAACTAATTTTGTAATAATGCTCAATAAAAATTTCTATAAAAGGATTTAAAATTTGCTTAACAATAAAAGTAGTAGACAAAACAAGAATTGATATTAAACCTAATATTATTTCATTGGAAAAGTTTTGGTTTGTAATTAAATTAATGTCATTTAAAAATTGTTCATAATCAATATCCAAGCTCATAACTAAAAGAAGATAATTACTAATCATAAAAAATAAAAATTTTATAAATTTTATAGCTAAATACATACATTCATCTTATTAACAAATTTTATTTAAATATTAA
>Ga0181607_10001930_pt1 | contig 18472 bp, 12 predicted proteins | sample 041ome_9_FD_132420 | JGI IMG/M metagenome (GOLD analysis project Ga0181607, IMG submission 132420) | Coastal salt marsh microbial communities from the Groves Creek Marsh, Skidaway Island, Georgia - 041413US metaG (megahit assembly) | ecosystem: Environmental > Aquatic > Marine > Intertidal zone...
ATTATCCGTAACAACTGAATTAGTTGCATTGAGTGTTGTGGTTGTTCCGTTGACCGTAAGGTTTCCACCTATCGTAACTGTTGTTCCGTCATCAGTGATTACACTGTCGGTTACTGTATTGGAATCACTCCATTTTGTAATGTAATTCGTTGTACCGGATCCATCAACCAATGTTGATCCCCAAACCCGTGGATCAATCTCATCTGTGACAATACTTGTTCCATTATATACTAAGACGGTATTATCTGTTCCAGACGAAATACTTGGAACATCGATTGTTCCGGCATTGATCGTAAGTGTATCTCCAACTCCATCACCTATGATAGAATTGCCTGTTGTACGAAATGTTCCATTGACATCTAAAGTGTACGAAGGTGTTGTGTCATTGATACCAACTCGTGTATTTGCGATGTCGATATGAACAGTATCATCTGCAACTGCTTTATTGCTTGCGTTACCAACAAAGAGACGACCTTCGTTGAGGTTAGGAACAGCATTTGTTCTTCCGGCACCACCAACCTTGATTCGTCCATCGGTTGCGTCAATTCTTTGAACGAGACCGATGTTTTGAATGAGAGATGATTCGCCGGCTGGAGCAACGTTAGTGAGACCACCGGGCGTAGTCGAAACATAGAGTGTATCACCTCGTTGCCATGTCGGAGAATCTAAAGTATTGACAGTATCGTATCCAATAAAAGTACCAAAGGTAACAACCGTACAAGGATTTCCGCTTGTGGTTGTTGCCGAAACCAATCCAAACGCCGGCATCTTTGCTGCGTCATCCGCATCCGCTTTCGAAACGATTGCAAGTTGACCATTTACACCCGAGATATAAACGGCATCTCCAAGTGTTAAGTTCTCTCCGGCTTGCGCTTTAAATGTAACTGGTCCTCGTAGATCACCAATGAATTCTCCGGTAATCTCTATGTTTCCATCGACTTCAAGCGCCTCGCCCGGACTTGTGACTCCTATGCCTACGTTTCCGGTGTTATAGTATACATCACTACCATTTTGTGTCCAGTATCCTCCTCCACCTATCGAGGACGCCCCAAAGTAATCTATCGTATTTGATGATGTCTTATAGTAGAGTTTACCATCCGCATAGTTGATCGCCAACTCTCCATAGTCGATATCTCCGGTCGTTGGAGCGTTAGATGAAACGGATGACTTCTTTAAACGTATAGATGTAGACATATTAGATAAAAATCTTCCTCTTATGGTCTATAGAGACCGAGTTGTAGGCCATATAGGTGACCTTTCTGTCTTTATTTATACTAGAAAGTTCCGCCGTCAATTACGCTTGACCACGCTGGAGCTCCTCCCGTTACCTGTACGAGAACAGTTCCGGTAAGGTTATCCGCCGGAGATCCATCGGCGTTATCGGTCGTCGCAACAAATCCAGTAGTATTTGCGGCAGTTTGATAAACAAGTTGATTGGAGGCGCCGCCATCGATGTTTGTCGCTCTACCCGAAAAGATCGTAGTCGTAAGAGTATTGGTGCTTGGATTATAGGTAAGACCCGTGTCACTCTCAATTCCCTGTGTACCAGTTGCGCCATCAACAAAGGTGATGTATGTTGTTTCGTCGGTAGAGTTGTTTGCCGTAACCGTAACATTCGTTGATTCGGTAGAGGTGTCGGCATTACCCGTTACATCTCCGATAAGATTACCTTCGAAAGTAGCTGCAACAAATGTTTCCGATCCAACAGTCCACTTATCAGCGGACTCATCCCAGATCAAAGTTTTATTAGTAGAACTTCCTCGTTCTACTTCAATACCAGCGTTCTGTGAAGGAGCACCCTCCTCATCACTGTTGAGAGTAATGATCGAGTCACCAACATTGACAACATTTGAGTTGACGGTTGTGGTCGATCCGTTTACAATCAGATTACCTGTGATGTATACATTACCACCTGCTTCGGGGCTGGAATCCGTATAAGGAGAATCAAATGGAGCGGGATCCAAGATGAGATCACCATTGGCACGAATCGTAGCGGTTTGAGGAGAATCCGTCGAGTTGATTGTGATCGTTCCAGTACCATCATCGCTAATCGATCCGTTCGTCAACTGAGTGTTACCGTCATCCCAACGAGGAATGTATGTGTCGGTAAGATTACTTGCGTTCTTCAGCGAAAGAGTATGATCGATATCTTCACCAGTTGTCGCACCCGAAGATGCAATACCTTCTCCGGCAGTAATTGTTCCAACAAAGTCTCCGCTGGTTTGCGTTCCAAGTGTTACATCACTGATCGTTACATCTCCACTTGAAACACTGAAGTCCGCCGAGTTGAATGTAGCGATACCTTTGTTTGTGTCCGAAGCATCTTCACCCGAAACCGTAATTGTGGTTGATACTTGATTGTGAGTAACGTCAATTCCTTCTCCACCTCGAAGCGAGAACGCATTGGAGGTAGGGGTAAATGTACCAAAGTCTGTTGTGATCGACTTTGCTACCGAACCAATCAATGTTGCGGCTCCAGTACCACTTAAAGTAATGTCGCCACTTACCGATACGTTTTCGAAATCTTCAGGACTACTGCCACCATATACAAGAATTTGACCAACCGAAGGTGTACCAGTGATCGTTACATCTGTAAGATCGTTAAGAGTTTGAGCTCCTGATCCTTCAGGCGAAATGTAACTCTTTAGATTCGCACCCGTGACCTTCTTAATTCGATTGTCAGTATCATCGTAGAAGGTAAAGAGATCTGCATCGGCCGGAGTTGCGGCAGTTGCACCGGCAGGATACGCGGCAACTGGTCGAGCGACAACGGATCCTCCGGTTTCCTCCCCAACAAAAAGGTTGTGACTAGTAAAAGAATACGCTAACTCGCTCTTTGCTAAATCGTCTGTTGCGGGCGCGTTATTGCTGTCACTATGTTTTATTCTGATAATTGTTCCGGGCATCTCTTAAAATCCTCCACCTAGTATAGATAAGTTTTCGTTATTCATCGAATTCGTTGCTTCAAATTTGTTTGTTGATCCGTTGTATTGTAACACCGCTCCATCACTCGCTCCACTTATATCAATGTCAGTAAGGTTTCCCAATGAATTAACCGAACCCACATCGATGACCTGAGCTCGAACAGGAATACTCGAAGTCATCTTTGACTTCGTTGCGACAGAACTAATCTTTCCTTTTAACGCCATAATTATTAACCATAGCCTGGGCTATAATCATCCGGTTGTGTTACTCTTGGATTGACGGTTACTTGACCTTCAACAACTCGTGTTACTACTCCGGCCGGGTTTATGACTTCGACATCATAAACATAACGACCGGCCTTTAACGCTCCAGTTTGTGTTCGCGTTAAAGAAATAGTGAATTTACCATTCGTTGCGTCGCTAATCACCGTTGTAAAGTTGGTCGCATTTGATGCAGTATAGGATTTACGTATTTGACCCCGAGCAGTATAATCTGTGATGTTTACCAAATTATCGTTGGCATCTTCAACTGTCACTGTCGAGGTAAATGTAGATCCTTGATCAATATATAGATTTGCAAATACGGCCATACTTGTCTATTTATAACATTATATCATTACAGTCCAGTTTTTTCAACAATTTCAATACAAGATCTTTCAGTTCTTTTACTTCTCCTTTGAGATCATCCATTTCCGCCATCTTCTGTCTTCGCATCTTTGCGGCGTGATACGCATCGGAGCTCACATTGATGATTGCTCCGGATGCGGTATCTCGTCTTAGATTGTGTTTCCCTTGAACCTTTTCCAACATTAGATCGTTGCGATTGCTCTGAGATCCGTGACAGCCGGAACTTGAGCCGCATCACCTGAAGTCATAACAATTTTCAATTGAAACTGAGTGAAGTCGTTTGTCGGATCGATTTCGTATTCGACTTCTTGGAAAGGTGTATTATCACCTAGCGAAGAAAGATCGGAGATTCGACTCGATGAGAGCTCTGTCCAAGTTGCGTCTCTTAGATCCAATACTTGAGGACTTGCGATCTCATCATCGAATCGAGCGTAAAGACGAACTCTTGATCCTTCGGGTTGACTTACTCCAAGATAGACATTCAACTTATCAGCAGGATCGTTTAAGAAGACTTTCTTCGAGATGTAACGAGCAGTGGCATTTCCACTCGCCGCATTTGTCTCATTTGTAACATCATTGTTGATGACATATCCATTGCAAAGAAGAGAAATCTTATCCAAATCAACAACAGGTGTTGCGTATTGATTGGATGAAGTAAGAGTTGCTCCTAACGTGATGTCGCTTGCGGATGAAACGGTGACTGCCGAAGGTAAGTATAGATGAGCCCCATCCGGTGTTAAGCTGTATGAATTTCCTCCGATAGAAAGAGTGTAATTGATCTCTGTCTTAGGTGGAAGAATCTGAGCAGGACTAAACTGAATAGAACTTACGGTGAATGGAGTATTCTTTGGTATCGTTTCAAAAGCTCCTGTGAGAGTACCGGCCGGTCCAACTGTCTTTGTGCGAGTTGATTCTCCAGCCGCTAAGAATGTGTGAGCGTTGAGAGTAAACTTAATGTCTCTTGTCTGAACCGGCGTCCAAGTTGAAGCGTTTGAACTTCGAAATGCAACTCCAAGATACGGATCCTTATCTATTCGTTCACCACTGGATATGTCTTCACCTCCAAGTTCCGACATCCAAATGGTGTAATCGGGAGAAGTTGATCGTACAATGAATGCGTATTCTCTATTCGTTTCCAAATGAACCGCACTTGGAAATGTGAATGTAGTGACAGATGACGCATCATCACTAATGTTTACTTGACTACTCTCAAGTGAAACCACACCGTTCTTTATGATTTTTGCGGAATACGGATATCCATTGAGAACCTCTACGATTTGTACAGAAACAGGTTTGGCAGAATCTTTTCCCTTAAAGTATAAATCAAGAGATTTAATGAACACACTATCAATTCCTTCAGGAACCTGTGGACTATCATCGATGCCAAATTGACCAACGTTAAAGGATTGTGCCAGTGGATCCAAGTATACAAGATCATAAGGATTGTAATTATCTCCACAATCATATCCTCCATCTTCAGGAGCAGCCTCACTTGCTTCGAAGTTGACTAGAACTGGATCAACATCAGCGTAGAGTGAAGGTTGTGTGGAATCATATAGTTTCAACTGGAATATCATTTCCCTTGAAGTTGAAACAGAGTATGTTACCGAGGCAGTATTACCTGTGACTGTAAATGTACCAGTTAATTGTGTACCCGAGAAGTCCGAAGTCGTAACACCTTGAATGAGAAAAGGAATAGTTGTTCCATCGGTAACATTCGTGGTTGTAAGAGTTATCGTAAAACTTTCGGTATCCAAACGATAAGCGTGATTCGTGCTTAAAGAATACGTCGGTAACGCATCGGGCTCGACTATTGGATCTCCTCCACCGGAGCCGGGATTTGAAGGTCTTCTTGGTGCTGTCGGACCTACTTCCGAATCAATAGGTGGAGAGGGAACGTGTACTTCACCATCCTCAGAATCATAATAATCGTATTGAGTACCCGTTGCACGATAAACAGCCTTGGCTTCCGAAAGGCGATTTAGATCTTCTACTCCTCCATCCGTATCAGTAAGAGTGAAATTAATCGAACCAGTTGAGAACTTAAGAGTATTGTTGTTTGGAATAATAAAATATCCTTCGAGAGTTCCGGCATTATCCGTTGTCAAATTTCTTCGAGCATCACTAAGTGTTGTGAAAACCTGAGATGCACTCTGATCAAAGAAGTCAATTCTATTTGCGCTATTCAATCTTCGGTAACGAAAATCCTCAAAACTATTGGCATTTGGAGAATCGTCACCATTCAATGTTGTAGCATAGGCTGTGATGTTATTATCATCAAAGTAGGCAAAATGACGAGTGTTTGGTTTAAGACCAGTCGCTTTGAAATATATTCTTCGCGACCGCATGAATGGAATAATTTCTACCGTTACTTCCGGCATCGGAAGATGCGGCCCGAGATTACGGGGATCATCCGGAGAAAGACCTGTTTGAGTTCCTCCAACATACCTACCTCTATTCCCATACGTCCGAGTTGTGGTTGTGTCTTGCGAAACGTCTGTATGCAATGTCCCCAAGTAGTCGCGCATCCACTTCGCCGCCTTTTCCAAATCTGATAATGACACACCTCCAATATCATCTCGATTTTGTACGTTTTCACTACCAATTGTATTTGTTCCGCTTGAAGAAAATTCAAAATTATCATAGGATCCATCAACATTATCTGTATTCAGAAGTGGTCTATTCCTATGTTCAATCCAATCATCGGATGAAGGAGAAATTTCTACCAATCCTCTGTAATTGGTTGCTGAGTATGGAATAACCGATTCAAAGACTGAAGCAAATCTTTGTTTAACAATTTCCTTTGTTCCAACTGAAGGAAGTCTGATTAAATTATCTTCTTCTTGAGGACTATTATCCGCCAGTCGAACTTCAACCAAGTTTCTATCGATACTCGGAAACAATTGACCCAAACTTCTATCAATTGAGCAGACATGTTTTGGATCATCTACTTCAGCACGACTATGACCATTGAAATTATCAACAAAGAAACCATTTTTGAATCTTTCACCGGCTGAGTCAAAGATTTGTTTATCGGATGTTCTTTTTTCGAGAAGAGATAAAGAAGTGTAGTATTCAAGATTTTCAATTCTCTTTTCGAGATCTCCGATATCGCCCATTGTGTATCTCTCATTATGAACAGATACTTTTCGAATCTTGGTGGCATCATAGGTGTATGGATTCACATAGAGATTGTAAAGAGCCATTGATCCAGTTTCAGTTTTAGGTGGAACTGGATTTTGTGAAGAAACACCATTCTTTAAGAGATATTCACCTCTTCGTGTTAAAACGATCTGATCGATACGAGGCAAATAGTAATCAATAACCGTTTTAATTTTGGTGTTCGGTGTCAACGAGACAGCACCCGATCCGCGAAAATCGAACACATCAGAAAGACGTGTACCATCGTAGATTGGAAACTTATGATAAGAATCTTCGCCATCTTGGAATGCGGCAGGATAAGACTCAAGAGAAAAGTAATCTCCAGCACCATGACTAAAGTAATTCAAAGTGATATCTACATCTCCATCAATCGTTGTTTCACCAACATAAGTCAATGTTGCGTTTTGATAAGAATTATCACGTTGTCCGTTATCCAAAACAAAATTATTGAGATCTATAATAGAATCTTGTAAAGGACTATTGTTTGAGGTGATTGCGGTAATTTCCACAACATCAATCACACCAAGATCAATAATTTCTCCAGTGCTGATTCCTCCGGGCGAAGGACGAGCGCTTACGGTGTATCCGGTATTAAGAGTTTTTGTCGCGAGAGAAAGAGCTTTCGTAAGAGTTGCAATCGCGGCAATGTTTGCTCCGCCCGGAATAACCGTGATGTTACTCATTGTTAGAGTAGCTTCGGTCTTTGCAACATTCAAACTAACATTTGTTACAGTACCAAATGCTCTCGATACCGGAGAATCTACGCCCGGAATAGTAACGAGATAATCATTCGGATTTGTGCTCTGAAATGTTTCTCCAACACCAAGTGTATCGAGAACTATGATTCCCGAAGCAATACTTGAAACGTCAATTCCATAACTACCCGCTCCGGCAAACTCTCTACGAAACTCGTAACTGGTCGAAGCGGTGGTTACTGCTTTGATCGCCTTTCTTGGAAGTTTTATAAGTTTCTTTGCGAACTTATTTCCGTGTACTTTGAAAGTTGGTTCGATAGAGTTAAACTGTACGTTCGGTGATACAACGGTGTCTTTGATGTAAGTAGCTGAATTGATATTCGCGTGTGATGCAGTACCAAGATCATAGTAAAACCTAAAAACCGTATCCAATCCTGTTCCTCGAACCTTTTCAATATTTGTTACGGAGATGCTTAATCCAGTTGTGCCCACTTCGTAAGTACCCGTAAGAGGACTCGCGTTATCACCATCGATGTCGGGTAAGTATGCTTCGGAAAATTTGCCTTCGATATATGTTCCCAGTCCGGTTGAAACTGTAACAGTCTCTCCGGTTTTTGCGTCACGAGCTTTATCTGAGATAAGACTAAATCGACTGGCAGTTTCAACTCTTTCACCCGAGACATAAGCAACGCCCGGATCAATTTCAACCACATAGTCACCTTTGAGTCGAGTGATATCAGCTGAATCGGTAGCAGAATATTTCCCGTTGTTACCATTTCCATCGTTGTATGCTTCTCTTAAATGAGCAGTAAACCCAGAAATAGTATAATTTCCGCTTTCTTCGAAAGTTCTTTTTGTAAGAGCGTTTCCTAGTTTTCCTTCGCCAGTTGCATACTTTGTCGATAACGGTTTGATCTGTTTTCCATCCTTAAGAGAAACAAGAGTGACGAATTCTGTAGAGGATGCACCCGTAAGTGGAAAAACCTTGTTTGTATTGTATGGAATAGAACCGGATTGAAGAGCGGTCTGATCCGTAAGAGCAACGAGACCAAGTGATATCGTGTAGCGATCCGCACCAGGCTCAGAAGCATTAGGAACTCCACTGGCGTTATCAAACAACGAGGAATCATCGGTCGTTGTTTTGATCGCTTCAGTTACCTTAAATGCCAACCTACCAGTTATTTTTGTACTGGCGTCGGGTCTTTCGACAATTACATTTGTTGCTTCAACATTTACAAAGTGACCAGCAACAAAATAAACACCCCTATCGACGTGTAACTTAGTAGCGAATCCAGTCGCTGAAACAGTACCAATTGTTGTACCCGAAACTATAGTTGTGCCAGATATCGAATTCTTAGCACGAATTGTTACATCATTTCCAAAGATTTGCTTTGACGCTGTTCCCTTCGTGTAACGAAGATAGAGACGATACTTTGTTGTTGTATCATTTGTGGTGATCGCTTCATAGTCAACTACGTCGGCGGTGAGAGATATCGATTCGGGCGAGTTTATTGTTACGGAATCGATGTTCGTCAATAAACCCATTCGAGTAAGAGTATCGGCGGCCAACACCTGTGGTGAAGAAGTGCTGCTGATCTTTAGGTCAGCATGTGTTAAAACTACTTCTGCCCAGAAAAGATTTCCATCAATTGTTACGTCACCGTTCAGAACTCGACTTCCTTCCTCAAATACATGCGATCCAAAACGATCAACCTGAGTCTGTAGAAGAGTCTGAAGTTGATTGAGCTCACGAGTCTGTACCGGAATGCCGGGTTTAAAGAGTATTTTGAGGTGTCCCTTTGCTTCGTTGCCAGACGAAACATAGTCGTCATAATACGGTGAAGATTGGTAGAGTGTAGTGTTAATAGCCATAGGTCTTTAGAATTGTAAAACTATTCTTACTTTATCATTTTGTGCGCCGGATCTTGTTATCGATGTTCTATTATCAAGCATAATGACTTCTCCGCTGAGATCCAATTGTGAAAGTGTTATCGGTGAGTTGAGAGGTGAATGATTCAAAGCATCATCATAGTGTTCAGAGTCAACAATTGATGTGTAGTCAAATGTAGTTGAATCGTTGGGTTGTTGAACTCCACTCGCATTAAAGATCTTAAGTGTTCCGTTCAAAGGAAGAAGATCTTGTGTTACGGTTGTTGAACTGTTTTGATGAAAATAAATCTTATCGGGTGTTCCGCTAGTATCTATATAATCAATCCAAGCCTTTTCTCCGGTGGTTGTTTTTTCGACATACCATCCACTTGCCGGAGTAAGTGAAGAAAGATCTTCGGAACCATCCATCAAAATATATGAAAGTGAATCGATTGTTCCATAAGATTCGGGTGAATCATTCGCGGAATCAAATGTTGGACTTTTAATAATCGATACTTGACGAAAGGTAAGATCCACCGGAGTTTCACCGGCAGGCGAATCGTTTCCGTCAAAGTCAGATGATACTCCGACATAGTATGGAGGAAAAACATCGAGGTTATTCGCACCAAATCCAGCAGACGGAGCGATCAAAGGTTGTATCTCCGCTTCGGTGTATGGTGAATCGACCGAAGGAGCGGAAGTAAAATCAATGCTTGCTTTGAGAATACCATTTGACCTACCAACACCAAATCCAACAAAGTCTGCCAACACCAAAGAATCAACTGGAGATGTCATCGGTGAATCACCACTTATGACTTCAGTTACTTTTTGTCCAGCCACAAGAATATTCAGGGCGGTGGTGCCGGTTGTACCATCTATTTGTGTGTATCGAAGAGTCGCCGGATAAATTCCATTGGTGTATCCACTTCCAGCCGAAACAATCTTAAATCCATAGAGCAAACCTTGTGTTGAATTTGCGGGCGGTGTGATGTTGACGGGAATCTCAAAGAAAGTCGAAGAGTTTGCGAAATCACTTCCGGTAGGAACCTCTCCTATTCGAACCCACATGTATCCATCTGATCCTTGTGTGACTTCTCCATCTACGGTACCGGAAGGACTATCATAAGAACTCTGAGGAGCGACTGTACTATTGGCTCCACTATTGTTATCTAAACAAAGATAGAGATACCCATCCGTACCAATCGCGTAACAACCCCGAGAGGTTACGGTGCTACCATCATAGGCAATGTTGAAACATGTTCGATCAGTACGATCATACCTTTTCCAAACATTACCAGAAGACCATGTTTGATTTGTCTTAGGTAAAAGTCTTTCGATATTTGTGGAAGTAAGGAGTTTCATTGAGATGAGATTTTGAATCGCATCTTGTCTTTCAAGTTCACTTCCGGTTGGAGTAGGAGGATCGGACTCATCGGCCCATGGATCGCTCTTACCTATTCCAATATAATATCCACTTGCTTGCGTGAGTGGTGAATCAGTTGCTAAAGTGTTTACGTTAGTAACAAATGCGTTTGCATTGTTCTTTCGATGATCATCTGTAATTATCGCAGGCATATTGTTTTATTTATATTACTTCTATCCACCCTGGCTGATGAGTTGGTGTATGATTTGATAAACCTGTGTAAAGATCCTGAACCCAGTTGGATTTTGTTGTGTCAAAAGAAGGAACGACTGTTCTATCAGTACGTAGGGCTCTTGTTTCAACGATCAAATCCGGAAAAAGTTTCAAACCAGCAGGATGAATGAGTTTTAGATAGGACTGTTTCCATCGATCAAACGATATTCCACTGGTGATTACATAGGAATAGTTTTGCCACCTATCACTATCAAGCAAACGATTATCATAAGAAACCCAACTTTGTCTACCATAAGAAGTTCGAAAGAGTTTTTCCGAAGGATACTCAACATTGACTTCATCATCAAAGAAGAGTCGAAAGAAGATACGAATGCTATCATGCGATCCTCGGGCCTTATAGAGTTCAACGATATTTCGAAAGAGTTGACGATTGTTCAGAACATCAGAGTTTGGTATCTCTCTTGCAATTTCTTTCTTAAGTTCGTTCAAGTAGGTGTCATCTATTAGATCAATATCGTGTTCCTTTGTGATACGATCTATGATATTTGTTGGCTGATCCTTTTGATTGAGAAACTCGTAATAGTCTTCCAGAAATGAGATAAGATCTGTTGGATAATTCTCCGATACAGTAGTACGGAGTTGTATAGGAAAGAGTGAGTTGACACTCTCCTTCTCGCGATTGTGGATAGTAATTTCTCCTATTGTTTTCTGCTTGTGAGACATATTACTTATCGCGAGCAAATGTTACGTAATCAGAAAGAAGAGGAGCAGTTCCGCTTGTGCTGGAATCAATGTCTCCTATAACCTGTGTTTCACCCAAATCAAAAGCAAGGACTTCTCTTCTTTTCGCTACGATATCGTCGGCTGCAGGTCTTACCTTTACACGAATCGTACTTGTAGTGGATGCAGGTAAATTATTCAGTTGAAGAATACCTGTTGCCGGAAAAAGAAATCCAGCGCTTTGAACTACCTTCTCAACTGTACCATTTGCTCTTCGTTTGAAAACAAATATCTTTCTTCTTTCAGTTTCTCCAACGATCTTTTCGTCTCCGAGTTGTACACTATCTCCAAGATATTTCCAAGTCGATGAAGATATCATAGAATCAGTTTGATCGATTTCTCCATCAAGCGCGAATGCAAAGTCAATGTTGTCATTCTCACTTTCATTTCCCGTAACGGTAATTGTAAGATTCTTGTAAGCATACATTCGAGCAACCGAGTTAAGAATCGCTACATTGGTTTGATCGATTGCTTTAAGGAAAGTAGAGAATCGAAATACACCATTGAAGTTATTCAAGTTGTTCGAATCAAAGGTTGTGATTGCACGTCTTACATCCGTAACGAGTTCTTCTTTTGTTTTCGTTGTAAGCGTTGAATTGTATTTAAAGAAGACTTCGGCATAAAGAAAAGTGTAAAGAGGATCTCTTAATCGTGGTTTAATTGCTATAACCTTTCGATCATAGAGTAGAGCCTCAACTTGGTCTTTCTCAATATCAGTAAGAGTTGTTTGAGTCAGATCCAAAGGACGAATTGAAATATTGACCTCACCAAAGTTTGGTATATCGTTATCTTGTCCACCCCAAACTGCAACGTCTTTTACGTTACTGATATTTTGTTTGATCAGAGTCTTATAATCTTCGGCGGTGACAGCGCGATTCTGTGAAACAAAAGTAAGAGGAGCATTGTACTTAATACTCGTAAGTGATTCCTTTTCTTCTCCACCTTGAGATTTTAGAACAAGCGTTGGAGCTCCAGTACCATCAATTATAGCATTTGAACCACTCGCATACGTAAAACTTGTCGCACCATTTGCCGGAGCTCCGGCGGTTGTAAGGTAATCCAATCGAACAACGTCTAAAGGACTTAGACTTTTACCAAGAACACCATCACCGAATGTTACATCGTAATATCCCTCTCCATTTTCATTGAGAAAATATATCTTACTTGTATCGTCAATGTTGGTGAAAGTCTCAAACTTTGTGTAAGTATCAGGTGTTGCGGTTGTGAGAGTTGGAAAAACCTGAACTCTAAGAGTTGAAGTATCCACCTCACTGTGATTAATCACAAACTTTTGATAAGAACTATTATCAACAACGTAATCGGCGGTACGACGAATTCCCTGATAAATCTTGAGGTTTTCAAAAACAAACTTATTTGTGTCACTCAATCCAACTGTTGTATCGGAAATCGTTTGAAAGGTATATGTTACACCATCAATAGTTGATGTGAACTTTGTTCCTCTTGGAAGTGTATATTCTTCGGCAGTGCTTGATCCTTGTTTTGTGAATGTGATATTGATTGTTGCAACTGATGCGGTTCTACTCGTGGGTGTATATCCCAAAAGTTTTGCTCTCGAAACAACATTAGCTCTTAACTGTGCGGAATCCAAGAAGGATTCATTCATCGCCATGTGAGCATTGACAGCATTGTAGTGTGTATTGTACGCAAGAACGTCAAGAAGAGAACTCAATCCGGACCCTTCGAAATCCCAATCTTTAAACGCACTTCCGGTTCGTTTAAAATGGTTCTTAAGATTTGTCTTTATCTGATCAAAGTCAAGTTCTGTTGTATTAAATTGAGCCATGTTATCTGAGTCTTTGTAAGTTAAAAGATACTTCGGTTTCGAGTTGTAAGAATATAACGTTGAACATAATGGTTACAACAAAGGCGTTCGCGTCTATGTTGTCAAAAACTTCGACTTTAACACCATTCACTCGTGGTTCATAGTTTTTCAGAACTTCTTTAATCTCGTCTCGTATTTCAATTGCGGTAAATTTGTCGGCTGGTTCAAAAAGTTTTGATGTTACATTTCCACCGATTTCGGGATGAAAGGGTTTTTCGAAAAAGTTAGTAAGAACAAGATTCTTTACAGATTGTTTAACTGCATCAATATCTTTAAGAGGTGTGATATCATCAAGATTGGGATGAATAGGAAACAATAGATTCAAATCCGAATAAACAGAATTCGTAGCAACATTTGATGATTTGACGAAAACACCGTTGTCATTCCTATTCTTATCTATAATCGCCATGATATCTATTTATATAATTTACTCAGGAGAATTGTTATTCCAAGGAAAACTATCAGAAGTGTAACTCTTTTTCGTCGTTCTCCTTTTTATAATAGATGAACTTATGGCATTCTGAATTTCCTCTCTCCACATCGCATCATTGTCGAATTTTCGTCTAGCAATTGCAATTACTTGTTCTTCGGTAAGATCGCAATTGCACATCAATTCATCCGCTGGACAAGTTACTGACCAATCGTAGGATGCAGTTTCGGCTGGACTTTCATCGTTGGTTCCTACTATCGAATAGTAAATTCTTTCGACTATTTCACAATCCGAGCCCGGATCATTTTTAGATATGATTTTATTGATTTTGAATGTGTATGTCATTGTTTATAATGTTTGTCCCGAAGTGTTCTGCCATAGAGTGACATCTTCGGAATAGTGGTTAAGTATTTTGTCCTTTATGTCGGAGTAAGGTTCAATCCAATTTTCTACAGAAGGTTTTGGATCCGATAGTGAAAGCGTATTCATTATACCTGATTTGAACTTAGGGTATTCTGATAAACATGTTCCTCCCAAAGTTGTGATGAGATTATTCATTTCGGTTTCATAGTTTTCGAAAAGAAGAGGTGTAACTATCAATTCATTGTTATACTTGAAGTAGTCAATCTGTTTTCGAAACACCAATCCTTTCGCGAAATCATCTGAATTAACAAAATTGTGAAAATTTGAAATGGTAAGAGGAATGATTCGACTCCAAGAAAACAAGTAGGCACTTATAAGTCTTTTCAATGGGTTTCTTATATATGCATAATGATTAAAACTCTGTATCTGTTCTTCTGTAATATAATTCAAAAACGACCATCCATTCTCATCAGTCAGATCATCGAGTGTGGAGTGAGCTAATGGCATTTGTTGAAAGGTATTATTACTTTCTCTATCAGACATTAAGTCAATCAATGATTGTTCTTCATCAGTAAAAACCGCATCAGATTTATTTGCCCGAGCATCAATTCTCTTTGATCTAATACTTTGTCTTATTGACAATCTTTGATTAAAAAAAGAAACATAATCATCGATATTAATAGGTGAAAGATTTGCGTCATCAACACCCGTGGAACGATCTCCTTCACCAAAACAGCCAGGCGAAAATCGAATGGATGACTGTAGAGTTGTACTTCCAGTTTTTGGAACACGAAGAATTGTGCTATTCTTAGAATATAATATGATCATGGTGTTATCCAAACTAGACAGGTTGATGTGGATGCTGGATCCTCGAACGGTCCAAATTCTTCGCCCGCATCCGTCGTGGTCCAATTGTAATAACGATAGATAGGATCACCACCTCTTCTGGTTGTACCCTGATTTGCTGATGCGTAAGAATAAGCATTACCATTGACAGTAATTGAACGAAAGGTAGGAGCATTCGTATTTGTCAGAGTCATCCAAAGTTTAGGTGCTTCGCCGGGCGCTCCACTAATATCACTTCCAGCTTTCCAAAACAGTCCACTGATTGTAGCAGAAACGGAATTGTTTCCTGTAAAGGTAACGTCAGTCATGGAACCAAAAGAATTATCGGCATCCACTAAATTGTAATTATAAACAGTTCTTGGTATTCCGGTTGGAGCTGGAGAAGGATAAGTTGTTATATCAAAATATGAAGTATCATAAAATCCAAGGATTGGAGTGTTGTATGCTGTACCGTAAATTGGTGTGTATGCTCCAGTATATTGTAAAGATTGTGTTTCAATATAAGTCTCCACAACAGTCATTGTCGAGTTCAATAGAGGTGATGCGTTTCCATAATAAAAATCCGAAAAAGCAAGACTATTATCATTACCGATTGTTTTATAACCAGTGACTCTTTTATCAACATACTCACTGATAGAGATTGGATTAGATCCTCCAAACTCTGTTTGAATATCACTTAAATCTATCTGTCCACTGCCTTGAAGTGCCATTACTTACTCATCTCCTCCAATTTTTTCTGAAGATTCTCAATCTGTTCCTGTTGTTCCTTTATTGCTTCGACAAGAAGTGGTACGATCTTTGCGTAGTCCAATGTCTTGTATTTATTATCCACTGGAGCAGGTTTGATCACTTCGGGTAACACCTTCTCAACTTCTTGAGCAGAGAGACCAACCTGTCGTTTCTCGGTATCAAATCCAAGATCTTTTGCGGTATCATTAAACTTGTAAATAAATCCATTTAGACTACAAACCTTTTCAACCGCATTGTCTATCGTATCAACACGAGTCTTCAGTCTTTCATCCGAAACAAAGGCTGATATATCACCAGTAACCGTAAGATTTCCACTGGAGTTGAGTACCATTCTTTGGCTTGCGGATTCTGGGCCAGCGGTTCCAGCTCCGGTTCCCCAAGATATACCCGCGGCCTTACCGCTACCATTGAATTGCATATATGCCATATAAGTAGAATCAATCTTTTGTTGTATTCTACTTCCAGCAGTAGTCCAATCCGAACCAGCCGCATCTCTGAACTGACTAAAAATCAATGTGGATACATTGGTGGCTCTTCCCGCAACTCTTAGTATTTCCTGTTCATCATATTGAGTTGATCCCAGATTTGTCTGATTATCAATTTCACAATTACCAACTACATCCAACTTGTACGATGGTGACGTAGTGCCGATGCCAACGTCGCCATCGGCCTCAATTTTCCATGTGTTTCCGCTTAAAGCATTGCCGCGAAAATAAATATTATCTCCTGATGTGTTTCCAATGTACTGATTAGTAGCGTAGTTATAGTAATTTGTCACCCCCGACTGAATATAAAAGTCACCGCCGGTGTAGGCCGTTCTAGTGCCACTATCAGTAAAGAAGTAACTAGAAGAATTACCGATATACGCTCTACCTCCACAATAGATATTACCATCGTTGTAAAAATTTCCACCTCCGTCGATCTGCGCTACTCCAGCCGTGTTGTCTGTTCCGTTTGAAAAAACGAAGCCGCGATTTGTGCCGCCCGACATGCGGAAATACATATTGTAGTCGCTAGTTGCATCTAGGCGGCCGCCCCAGCTAGTGTCAGAGTACGCCGACATATGAATTGTATAAGCAGTGCTGCTATTCCAGAACTTATACCCGTTACCGTGGGCAGCTTGAAGACCGACCGAACCGCCAACATTGAGTTTATTGTTTAAAGACGTGGTTCCAATCTGTGTGGCAGTGCCATTGAAATTCCAACGCTGAGTTGTACCGTCCCAATACCCTTTTGTTGAGTTTGCCTCGCGAAAATATATATAGCGACCAGATTGGCAGTTTAAAAAAGTATCTCCTCCTGTGCTTTGAATTAGAGCATATCCGGTAGTAGATGCCTGATCGTAATGAGCAAAGCCAGCATAGTCGCCAAACCCTACATAGCCAATTTTAGCCCTACCGAATGTGAGAGTGTCGTCAAGATTCGCGCTAGCTGTACAGTTGCCATTCGCATCAGTTGTCAGCAGCTCTCGCCAATTTGAAGGCGTACCCATTTCACGCCAATACATTTTCGCCGATGTGCCGTAATTGGCTGCGAACTGTACACCTCGACTACTATTATCTCCGGCTCCCAATGTCCATGCGTAAGCATAGCCCGAACTGAACGGCGAGTTCGCTGTACTTGCTCCTCCAGAGTTATAGAAAACGTGATCACCGAGATCGCGATAGCTGTTGAGATCTACGCCGAGGCTTTGATAAGTAGAGCCAGCGAATGATTTCCCGAAGTCGTGTGGAGCATTCCCCTGATGGAAAACCTTATACTTGTTTGTTCCCATTGACCAACCACCAACGGCGAGATCATTGGTACTGCCATCCAGTCCGAAATAGACCGCGTAGTCGCCACCAACATGAAACTGCATGAAGGCATCAGCTCCAGCAGTATCTTGAAGAACTTCTAAAGTAGCTTGATCTCCGCTAGAACTTTCGATAGCGTCATAACAATTGAACGAAATCTGTCTTCCGACCGCAACAGAATCACTGACATCAGATCTGAGAAAACTCGATCCATGAACTCCGTCGAGTAGATCAGCATCCAAACCAGAATTGGCTCCATCGTTACCAGCATCCCAAACTTTGTAGCCATTGCGACGAATTCCAGTCGCGTTGACGAAGTCCATGATGGAGTCGGTGGCGTCGTCTATGGCGGCAAGCGTAACGTTGGTCGTTCCTTGGAAAACGATTCCCTCGCCCGGATCATTGATGAACAGCGAATTGACTCCCGAGATGTCGAAGTTAGAGCCGCTGATGCCGTTAGATAGCGTTAGGCCATTTATTCCTCCGGAGGCTGTAAGCGCGCCAGTAAAACGCCCCGTTCCATTTACATCTAATGAATAAGAAGGTGTTGAGTCGTTAATACCTACTCGATCAGCAGATGCATCTACGAAGAGTGTGTCAGTATCAACAGTGAAGTCATTCGCAGCGATACTTACCGTAGTACCATCGTCTGAAACAAGACTGTCAGTTAATGCAGTTGAGCCAGACCATTTAGAAATCTTATTTGCAGTTCCGGAACCAGTCAGAGTTCCGCCGCCACCACCATAGATTGAACCATTTTGTGTTAAATTTCCGGTGAAATTGATATCACCAA
>Ga0181607_10001931_pt1 | contig 18462 bp, 20 predicted proteins | sample 041ome_9_FD_132420 | JGI IMG/M metagenome (GOLD analysis project Ga0181607, IMG submission 132420) | Coastal salt marsh microbial communities from the Groves Creek Marsh, Skidaway Island, Georgia - 041413US metaG (megahit assembly) | ecosystem: Environmental > Aquatic > Marine > Intertidal zone...
GATGGATGTGATCGCCATTGGCGCCGACGCCGCGGCCATCGCGGATTTCCATGGTCATCGCCCGGCTGACGACATCGCGCGAGGCGAGATCCTTTGCCGATGGCGCGAACCTTTCCATGAAACGTTCGCCTTCGGAATTGGTCAGATAACCGCCTTCGCCGCGCACGCCTTCCGTGATCAGGCAGCCCGCGCCGTAAATTCCGGTCGGGTGGAACTGGATGAATTCCATGTCTTCGAGCGGCAGGCCTGCGCGCAGGACCATCGCCGATCCGTCGCCGGTCTGAGTATGCGCGCCAGTGCAGGAGAAATATGCACGGCCGTACCCGCCGGTCGCGATAACGACCTGGTTGGCGCGAAAACGGTGAATAGTGCCGTCATCAAGGTTCCACGCCATGATGCCGCGGCAGACCCCGTCATCGTCCATAATCAGGTCGAGACCCATATATTCGATGAAGAATTCAGCGTCATGTTTAAGCGACTGCTGATACAGCGTATGCAGAATCGCATGACCGGTGCGGTCGGCCGCTGCAGCCGTGCGCTGGGCAGGCGGGCCTTCGCCGTACTGGGTGGTCATACCACCGAACGGACGCTGATAAATCTCGCCCTTTTCGGTCCGCGAAAACGGCACGCCGTAATGTTCTAGTTCCAGCACCGCCGGAATGGCTTCACGGCACATGTACTCGATTGCGTCCTGGTCGCCGAGCCAATCAGCGCCCTTTACCGTGTCGTAGAAATGCCAGCGCCAGTCATCCTCGCTCATATTCGCGAGGGCAGCTGAAATACCGCCCTGAGCAGCAACAGTGTGGCTGCGCGTCGGGAAGACCTTGCTGATGCAGGCTGTCCGCAGGCCTTTGAGAGCCATACCGAATGTCGCCCGAAGCCCGGCACCGCCGGCACCCAGTACAACGACGTCGTAGGTATGATCGATGATCTCGTATGCGTTGGTATTCATGACGATCCTGTGCGCGATCCTGTAGCCCGAATGACGGCTTTAGCCGAGGGCGATCTTGACGATTGAAAAGATACTCGCGACGGCAAGGCCGATCGCGGCGAATTTGACGATGGCAATACTGGCAATTTTAAGCCACTCGGTATGAACATAGTCTTCAAGGACAACCTGGAGGCCAAGCTGGGCATGATGGAAAACCGCCAGCGTCAGCAGCACCAGCATGATCGATACCATGGGTGTGGCGATCCATGTACGTACGGCGTCGTAATCGGCGCCGGTCATGGCGCAGATCGATGCGACAAACCAGATCATCAGCGGCACCAGAGCCACTGCCGTCATACGCTGCGCCCACCAGTGAGCGACACCTTCTTTGGCGGAGCCGAGTCCGCGGACCTTGCCGAGCGGCGATCTCAGGCTCATCAGATCACTCCCATCGCAGCATAGCCCCAGAGCCAGACACCTATCGTCAGCAGGATGGATGCTGCAATGACAATACGACCGGTCATATAGGCTGTTTCAATTTCGAAGCCCTTGCCGGCGTCCCAGAACAGGTGCCGAAGCCCGTTGCACAGGTGATAGAACAACGCAAAGGACCAGCCTAACAACAGGAGTCTGCCCACAATTGAGCCCAGGAACGCCTGAACCTCATTAAAGGCGGTTTCGCCCGTTGCTGCGGCAATCAGCCAACAAACCAGCATGAGCGTGCCGACCGCCAACGCAATGCCCGTTGCGCGATGCGTGATCGACATGAAAGTGGTCAGCTGCGGTTTATAGACCTGAAGATGCGGGGACAGGGGGCGATTGTTGCTCGCCATGGGTATATGTCCTGAATTCTTGAACGACGGTTTGCTGTCTGTATTACGTCCAAACAGCCCGGTTAGTTTACGCCGAAGGTTGATTCAAGTCAATCTGGCGTGACGCCGACCTCCTGCGCGATAACCCCGCTTCCCGCGGCAACTGGCGGACGAGCGGGCCAAAACCACAATCGATAATGTGCACAAAAATGTGGAAAAAATGTGGATACGAACTGTATTTATGCACAGAAAATATAGGTTTTGACTGATTTGCAGGTTGCACGCCCTGCAACCTGCAGGTGATCATCATGTCACGCGAGAGCGTAATGAATATCTATCCCGGCTTGCCGTTTGGTCCCTCGGGACCGGGCCTTGGCCAAGGACGATATCTTTCCGGCGGGGACGATCGCAGCATGGCGACATGCGGCAAAAATCTTCACCGGGCTTTTGCTCTGGCAACAGAGCCGGAACCGTGCGCAGTGAAGATGTTTCGTCAAGGACATCGTCCCTGCGCAGGTTTCCGGGGCTCAATCGCTCTCGCGACCAAGGGCCTTCATCGGCTCCAGCGGCGTCGGGTGTGTCTTCGCGGGACACAAAGCGTAGGTCTGTAAGACATACGCACCCGGCGCCTCTTTTTTTGCTAGGCAGCCTTGACCAGCCGCTTGCGGATCAGTTCTTCGGCGATCTGGACAGAATTCAGCGCGGCTCCTTTGCGCAGATTGTCGGACACCACCCAGAGGGACAACCCGTGTTTGACTGTCGGGTCCTTGCGGATACGACTGACATAGACGGCATCGTCACCGGCACATTCCGCAGGGGTTATGTAACCGTCATTGTCGCGCTGATCGACGACCATGACCCCCGGCGCGTCCCTCAGGGCGTCACGGGCGGTATTCTCGTCTAGAGCGCTGGCGAACTCGACATTGACCGCTTCGCCGTGGCCGACAAACACCGGGACACGGACGCAAGTCGCGTGAACGGCGATATTGCCATCGAGAATTTTCCGCGTCTCGACCGCCATCTTCCATTCTTCCTTGGTCGACCCGTCCTCCATGAACACGTCGATATGGGGAATGACGTTGAAAGCAATCTGCTTGGTGAATTGTTCGGTGGTTTTGGCGTCGTTCACGAAGACACCCTTGGTTTGGTTGAACAATTCATCCATCGCCGATTTACCGGCACCCGATACGGACTGATAGGTCGACACCACGACGCGCTTGATTTTCGCAATGTCATGCAGCGGTTTCAGCGCGACGACCATCTGGATGGTCGAACAGTTGGGATTGGCGATGATGTTTCGCTTGGTATGCCAGTCGAGGTCTTCGGGGTTCACTTCCGGCACGACCAGCGGCACGTCCGGGTCCATGCGGAATTCAGACGTGTTGTCGATGACGATGCAGCCCTGCTTTGCCGCGCGCGGCGCATGGACCGCGGACACCTTCGAGCCGGGAGAAAACAGCGCGATATCGGTGCCGGTAAAATCGAATGTCTCGAGATTCTGTACCGTCAGCACATCATCATCGCCGAACGAAACCTCGCGTCCCGCGGAGCGCGCCGAGGCAAGTGCCACGACCTCGTCGGCGGGGAAATTCCGCTCTGCCAGAATTTCAAGCATGGCGCGACCGACATTGCCGGTAGCACCCACGACTGCAACTTTGTAACCCATCTTTTCGTCTTTCCATCGATGCGCGCCCCGATGATCATGGAGCGTCGCGGTGTGTATCAGATATTTTGAGGGTGCAAAACAAATGAGGCGCCCTCAAACCCGGAGGACGCCTCGTTCAATCTCATGTACGCGGCGCCCGCCGGGGCGCCAGCGGTATCAGCTTCCGGGTTTGGTCGTCTTATCCCCGGTGCTTGAAGTCTGTGTGCTTGCAGTCTGTGTGCCTGCAGTCTGTTTGGTCGTGGCTTTCGTGGTCGCCAGCGTGATGGTCGGTTTTTCGGTCTGAACCGACTGCTGGTAACTGCCACAATTATGGCCGTCACCCGCCCACGCGGAGGTGGACAACGCAAAGACACCGGCTGCGGCAAGGGTAATTACTGTTTTCATCTCATGTTCCTTTCGGTCAAGGACGAGCCATTGGCGAAATCGTAACTTGGGCAACGCTTGATCGCAACAGGATTTCGTTAACGAGCGGTTATCCCGTCAGCTTAAGCCGCGAGCTTGTCGAGCTCCGCGGTGACCGCTTGACCCATCTGCTCGCATGAAAGCAGTTCCATGCCGTCCTGCATGATGTCGCCGGTACGCTTGCCGGAATCGAGCACGTTACGGACCGCCTGTTCGACCAGATCGGCGTCTTCACCCATGTCGAAAGAATAGCGCAGCATCATCGCGTAGGACTGGATCATCGCCAGCGGATTGGCCTTGCCCTGGCCTGCGATATCAGGCGCGGAGCCGTGGACCGGTTCGTACATGGCGCGGCGGCGACCGGATTCGTCTGCCGGGCCGAGCGAGGCCGAGGGCAGCATGCCAAGCGAGCCGGTCAGCATCGAGGCGACATCCGACAGCATGTCACCAAACAGGTTGTCGGTGACGATGACGTCGAACTGCTTCGGCGTGCGCACAAGCTGCATCGCGCAGTTATCGGCCAGCATGTGGCTGAGATCGGCATCGGGGTATTCATTTTCGCCGACCCAGGTTGCTTCCTCGCGCCAGAGCACACCGGATTCCATCACGTTGTTCTTTTCGACCGAGCACACTCGATTGCCGCGCTTCTCGGCAAGATCGAACGCGACACGGCAGACACGGCGGATTTCCTCGGTCGTGTAGACCTGCGTATTCACGCCGCGGCGCTGGCCATCTGCCAGGGTCTCGATGCCGCGGGGCTCGCCGAAATAGACGCCACCGGTCAGTTCGCGGACGATCAGGATATCGAGCCCGGCGACAAGTTCGCGCTTCAGGCTGGACGCATCGGCAAGCGCATCGAAGCAGATCGCGGGACGCAGGTTAGCGAACAGGTCCATGTCCTTGCGCAGCCGCAGCAGGCCGGCTTCCGGGCGCACGTCATAGCCGACATTATCCCATTGCGGACCGCCGACAGCACCGAACAGCACGGCATCGGAATTAATCGCAACGTCCATGGTTTTGTCGGAAATCGCTTCGCCATGCGCTTCGTAGGCCGCACCGCCGACCAGGTCTTCGGTGACATCGAACGTGACCGAACGACGCTTGTCCATCCAGTCGATCAGACGGCGGACCTCTGACATGACTTCAACACCGATGCCGTCGCCCGGCAGCATGAGAACTTTTTTATTGGCGGCCATCGGGCTGCTCCTTCAAATATTAAACGTCACGCCGGTAAACGCGGCGATTCTGTTCATGGGAGATTCCCGCCTGTGCCGGAATGTCAGCCCTGATCAGATGATGTGAGAAAACTAGACCCGCGCGCCCTGCATCCATGGCATGGCGGCTTTCTGCTTGGCTTCGAAATCGGAAATCTTTTCGCCGGATTGCAGCGTGATACCGATATCGTCGAGGCCTTCGAGCAGGCAGTGCTTGCGGAACGGATCGACGTCGAAGGGGATTTCCTCGCCATCGGGGCGCACGATCTTCTGGTTTTCAAGATCTATGCTGATACGCGCATTTTCGCCGCGGGCAGCATCTTCGAGAAGTGCGTCGCGCTGTTCGGCTGATACCCGGATCAGCAGCAGGCCGTTCTTGAAAGAGTTGTTGAAGAAGATGTCGGCGAATGAGGTCGAGATCACACATCTGATACCGAAATCGGTCAGCGCCCAGGGCGCATGTTCGCGCGACGAGCCGCAGCCGAAATTATCACCCGCGACGAGCACTTCGGACTTACGGTAGGCTGGCTGGTTGAGGACGAAATCCTCTTTTTCCGAGCCGTCTTCGTTATAGCGAATATCGTTGAACAGGTTGACGCCGAGCCCGGTACGCTTGATCGTTTTCAGGAAGCGTGCGGGGATGATCCGGTCGGTATCGATATTGTGGCCGGGAAACGGTACGGCGACGCCGCTGAAGGTTTCAAACTTTTTCATAATCCTGTTCTCCCTTATTCGGCAGCTTGCGGGTCGACGAGCTCACGCACGTCGGCCAGATGACCAGTGACCGCCGCAGCGGCAGCCATTGCGGGGCTAACCAGATGGGTCCGCCCGCCGGGACCCTGACGGCCCTGGAAATTCCGGTTCGAGGTGGACGCGGAACGTTCGCCCGGCTGCAGCATGTCACCGTTCATACCAAGGCACATCGAGCAGCCCGGCTCACGCCAGTCGAAACCGGCCTCGATCAGAATCTGGTCGAGGCCCTCTTCCTCGGCCTGTTCCTTGATCAGCCCGGAACCCGGAACCACCATCGCATAGACGCTGTCGGCCACTTTCCGCCCCTTAGCGACGGCAGCCGCGGCGCGAATGTCCTCGATGCGCGAATTGGTGCACGACCCGATAAACACCTTGTCGACGTAAATTTCGGTCATCTTCTGACCGGCCGTCAGGTCCATATATTTGAGCGCACCTTCAACGGTTTCGCGTTTGGCCGGATCGTCGATATCGGCCGGGTTCGGCACAACCGCGCCGATCGGCGCCACCATCTCGGGGCTGGTGCCCCAGGATGCCTGCGGTTCGATATCTGCGGCATCCATTTCGACTTCGATATCGTACTTGGCGCCCGGGTCGGAGATGAGCGTCTTCCAGTATGCTACCGCCTGTTCCCAGGCAGCACCCTTCGGGGCCATCGGACGACCGGCGAGATAATCGAAAACCTTCTGGTCAGGCGCGACCAGACCGGCACGCGCGCCGGCTTCGATTGTCATGTTGCAGACGGTCATGCGGCCCTCGACGGACATGTCTTCAATCGCCTTGCCGGCATATTCGATCACACAGCCGGTACCGCCGGCCGTGCCGATCTTGCCGATGATGGCAAGGATCATGTCTTTCGCCGTCACGCCGGGACGCAGTTCGCCATTCACCGTGATACGCATGTTCTGCGCCTGCTTCTGCAGCAGTGTCTGGGTTGCCAGCACGTGTTCGACCTCGGACGTGCCGATGCCGAATGCCAGCGCGCCGAGCGCGCCATGGGTCGCCGTATGGGAATCGCCGCAAACCAGGGTCAGGCCGGGCTGAGTGAAGCCCTGCTCCGGTCCGATGACATGAACAATGCCCTGACGGACATCGAGAAAGTCGATGAACGGAAGACCGTATTCCTTGGCGTTCTTTTCCAGCAGTTCGATCTGGATGCGCGATTCTTCATTCTCGATCCCGTCGGCACGACCTTTCGTCGGCACATTGTGATCGGCAACCAGCAAATGTGCGTCCGGCACACGGACCGTGCGATTGGTTTCGCGAAGCCCGTCAAAGGCCTGCGCGCTGGTGATTTCATGAATGATCTGGCGATCGATGTAGATGATGCAGGTGCCATCATCCTTTTCCTCGACCAGGTGAGAGTCCCAGATCTTATCGAACAGTGTTTTCGGTTCGGCCATCATACATCCCTTCTAGCGTCTCATCCCGTCCCGGTGACGATACCACCGGTCGCGTCTTCCCACTCCGGTCGCATCCGCGACCGGAGATCATCCCATCCTGCCCGCCAAAGCGAAATCAGGACTCTTTAGTTTCCTCGGTCGCTGTCGTCGCGGCCGGAACAGTTGCCTGATCCATCGCTTCGTCTTTCATCTCGACAGCCTCTGTCGCGGTTGCCGGAGAGGCTTTCTTGCCGCCGGTTGCGGCAGCGCCGAAGCGACGGTCGACCTTTTCAGCGATACGCGCGGACTTGCCACGACGCGAACGCAGGTAATACAGCTTGGCGCGGCGAACGGCGCCACGGCGAACGACTTCGATTTTTTCAATCCGCGGGCTGTAGAGCGGGAACACACGTTCCACACCTTCGCCGTAGGAGATCTTGCGCACGGTAAAGCACGAATTGAGCGCCTTGTTCGTACGGGCAATCACCACGCCTTCATAAATCTGAATTCGCTCGCGCTCACCCTCGACCACTTTGAAATGGACACGGACCGTATCGCCCGGGGCGAATTCCGGCACGGGGCGTTCGGCCACCAGGCGATCTATTTCGCCCTTTTCAATTTGTTCAATCACGTTCATGTCATTGTTCCTTTTGGTTCGTCAGGTCTTTTTGGTACCGATCCCAGAGGTCGGGCCGCCGGGCCTGTGTGATCATCTCCGCCTGTTCCATTCGCCAGGCGTAGATATTTCGGTGATGGCCGGACAACAAGACATCCGGCACCTTGCGGCCACACCATTCGGCGGGCCGTGTATAATGGGGATATTCGAGCAATCCCCGGGCAAAACTTTCTTCTTCGAGCGATGCTTCCGCGCCCATTACGCCGGGCAGCAGCCGCACGCAGGCATCAAGCAATGCCAACGCCGCGGGCTCTCCCCCCGACAGCACAAAATCACCGAGGCTGATCTCGGTCACGTCACGTGCGTCGAGAACGCGCTGGTCAACGCCTTCATACCGGCCGCAAATCAGTGTGACTCCCGGGCCGTCGGCAAGCTCTGCCGCGATTTCCTGCGATAACGGCGTCCCGCGCGGCGTCAAATAGACCAGCGGCGCGCCCGCAATGGCGGCATCGTCGATTGCCGCATCGATAACGTCTGCGCGCATCACCATGCCCGGTCCACCGCCGAAAGGCGTGTCGTCGACGGTACTGTGCCGGTCGGTCGCGAAATCGCGAATATTAACCGCATCGAGCGACCACAGGCCCTCGGTCAGCGCCTTGCCGGCGAGCGAATGGGCGAGCGGCCCCGGAAACATTTCCGGGAACAACGTCAGCACTTTCGCCGTCCATATGTCGCGTGTTGCAGTCACTCAGTCTTTCTTTCCGTTGTCTTCTTCTGCTTCGTTTTCAGCTTCGTTCGGTCGTTCACCGTCTGATACTTCATCACCGGATACGGTGTCTCGTTCTTCTTCCGTCTCGCCGGGCGGATCGATACTCAGCCAGCCGGCCTTGATATCGATCTCCGGCACCACTGCCCGTGTGAACGGGACCAGCAGCGTATACTCACCCGGGCCCCGGTCGATCTCCAGCACCTCGGTCGCACCGGCTGGGATAATCGCCCTCACCGTACCGACCTCGGCCCCGCCTTCCACCATCACAACCTTCAACCCGAGAAGATCGGCATGGTAGAATTCGTCTTCGTCGGCCTCTGGCAGTTCGCTACGCGCAACATAGAGACGTAGCCCCTTCAGCGCCTCCGCCGCATTCCGGTCCCCGACCCCGTCCAGCCCGGCGACCAACATGCCGCCGCGCACTTCCAGGATATCGATCTCGAACCGACGGCTACCCGCCTCGTCCGAGACCGGACCGTAGGCCGCGACGTCTTCCGGTGCATCGGTAAAGGGTTTGATCCTTACCGCGCCCCGGACACCCTGCGCCCCGGCAATCGCCCCGACACAGACCCGATCGCGATCCGCCGCGCCCTGAACCCGTGCCGATGAGACGACCGCCGACGACGCTGTGCCGCGCGACTTGCTGCCCGATTTATTGCCCGACTTCTTGGCCGTGAGACCTACTCCTTCTTCTCTTCTTCGCCGCCTTCTGCAGCAGCTTCCTCGGCGGGGGCTTCTTCGGCCGCCGCTTCTTCGGCCGGAGCCTCTTCAGCAGGTGCTTCCTCAGCCGGAGCTTCTTCCTCGGCCGGGGCTGCCGCTGCTTCTGCAGCTTCCGCAGCAGCCTGCTCAGCTGCAGCCGCATCAGATTCTGCCTTCGCAGCAGCCGCTGCTTCGGCTTCTCTCATACGCTCAAGCGTTTTCGCGCGCGGTGCGCTTTTCTTGGGCGTTTCACTGATTGCCGGCATCGGAATGATATCGGCCTGGCCCAGGAAACGGGCAACACGGTCGGACGGCTGTGCGCCGACACCAAGCCAATGCTTGATCCGGTCACCATCCAGCTTGATGCGATCGGGATGTTCCTGCGGCAGCATCGGGTTATAGGTACCGACGCGTTCGATATAGCGGCCATCCCGCGGCATGCGGGAATCTGCAACAACGATACGATAATAGGGACGCTTCTTTGCTCCGCCCCGGGATAGTCTGAGTTTAAGCGACATTAGGTTATTAACCCTCCATTTGATCGCAATGTTTCACGTGAAACATCTTTGATAAGAAAAAAATCTCGTTCTTTAGCGTAAACTTCGTTACCTCATGCCGGGTCCCGGCGGCATGCCGGGCGGCATCATTCCGGGAAGGCCGGAGCGCATGAGCCCCTTTTTCCCCATCTTTTTCATCTTCTTCATCATTCGCGTCATTTCCTGATACTGCTTCAGGACCTTGTTGACATCCTGGACGGTCGTACCGGAACCTGACGCGATGCGACGCTTGCGCGACGCCTTGATCAGGTCGGGCTTCTTACGTTCTGAAACCGTCATCGAGCCGATAATCGCTTCCTGATGAATGACCATCTTGTCATCGATATTTGCCGCAGCCATCTGGGCCTGTGCCTTCTTGACGCCGGGCAGCATCCCCATAACGCCATTCAAACCACCCATCTTGCGGAGCTGTCGAAGCTGCGAGGCGAAATCATCAAGATCGAACCGGCCAGATTCCATCTTCTTGACGAGGCGCTCGGCCTCGTCCTGTTCGACCATTTCGGACGCTTTTTCGACGAGGCTGACAACATCGCCCATTCCGAGAATGCGGGACGCGATGCGATCCGGGTGGAACGTTTCAAGTGCTTCCAGTTTTTCACCGGTACCCAGCAGGCGGATCGGCGTGCCGGTCACAGCTTTCATCGACAGGGCAGCACCACCGCGCGCATCGCCATCGACACGGGTCAGCACGATACCCGTCAGCTTCAGTTTTTCGTTGAAGGACTGCGCAACATTGACCGCGTCCTGGCCGGTCATCGCATCGGCAACCAGCAGGATTTCTGCCGGGCGCGCGCCGTCGCGGACATCCGCGACTTCGGCCATCAGTTCATCATCGACATGCAGGCGGCCCGCGGTATCGAGGATGACGACGTCGTAGCCTTCCTTCTTTGCAGTCTCCATCGCCCGGTCGGCGATCATGCGCGGCGTCTGGAACGGTACGATTTCCAGCGTTGCCACATTTGCCTGCTTGCCCAGTATTTCAAGCTGCTGCTGGGCCGCCGGACGGCGTACGTCGAGCGACGCCATCAGCACCTTCTTGAACTGCTTTTCCTGGATACGCTTGGCAATCTTGGCCGACGTGGTCGTTTTACCGGAGCCCTGAAGACCAACCATCATGACGGCGGCAGGCGCTGCGGCGCGAACCTCGAACTCTTCGCTTTCGGGGCCGAGCATTTCGGTCAGGTAGTCATTGACGATCTTGACGACCTGCTGACCCGGCGTGACCGAGCGCAGCACTTCCTCGCCGATCGCACGTTCACGTACGCCGTCGATGAAATTCTTGACCACGGGCAGCGCGACATCGGCTTCCAGCAGCGCAACGCGGATCTCCCGCATCGCCGCGGTAACGTCGGCCTCGGATAATGCGCCCCGCTTTTTAAGCCGGTCGAATATCTCGCCGAAACGATCTGTCAGCCCGTCGAACATCTGCGAAAAGCACTCCGTTCAGTCGTTAAACAATAGCCACCGCGACCAAAATGCCGCCCGGCAACAAAATCCTTCAACAGAACCATCTCAAAAACCGCCCAACGCAAAAAACGCCAGTGAGCGCATCTGCGCGGACTGACGGACACCCGTAAGCGTTGGAAGACTGATTCTGTCTTGGGCGGGGCGGAAACTAGGAGGGTTTTCCGGCGAGGTCAAGCAATTCCGCCGCCTGTTACCGCTCAGCGAACTGGGCAGAAAACAGACGGCGGAATATATCTGTAGCCGACAGTGTCAGGGATCAGGCGGCCTTGTCATCCGCCTTGCGTTCTCCTTTGGCCATTTTTTCGAATGAACTGATCTCGTCCATGAATTTCTCGAACATCTCTTTAATGTCATCCGTTTCCCGGGCCAACACATCAGCGACATTCGACATCACGCCGGCCGCCTCGTTCGTGTTTTCAGCGGCACTGCTAACGGATGCTATGCTTTCGGTTACCGCGGCAGTCAGTTCGGCCGCACCCGTCGCACTGGCCGCGATCTCTTCGGTTGCCTGTTCCTGCTGACCGGCAGCTTCAGCGATCGCATGTGTGCTTTCGGCCACTTCCTGGATCGTTGTACCGATCTGGCGGATCGACTGCACCGCGCTGTTGGTGGCCCCCTGAATTTCGGAAATCTGGTTGGAGATTTCCTCGGTCGCCTTCGCGGTCTGGTCGGCGAGCGTTTTGACCTCTGTGGCGACGACAGCAAAGCCCTTGCCTGCTTCACCCGCCCGGGCCGCTTCGATGGTCGCATTCAGCGCCAGAAGGTTCGTCTGGCTGGCGATATCGTTGATCAGGGATACCACTTCACCGATTTTTTCCGCCGCCGTATCCAGCGCGGCGACTTCGTCATTGGCTTTTTCCGCTTCCTTGACGGCGCTCTCCGTAATTTTCCGGTTATCGCCAACAATCCGGGCAATTTCGCGGCCTGATGCAGAAAGTTCCTCCGCCGCAGCTGCAACCGTCTGAACGTTCGAGGTCGCCTGCGACGCCGATCCTGACACCACTTCGGCCTGTTCGGTGGTCTGGCCGGCATTCTGGGTGATCACACCTGCAGATTCGCTCACACTTCCCGTTGCCTCGGCCAGGGTTTTCATGCCAAACGAAATTCGGTGATTGTAAGCACGGGACACGTATTTCATGTAGGCCGCCCGCTGCTGCGAATCTTCGCGCTCCCGTTCCATTTCCTGGTTCCGGGCTTCCTGCGCTTCTGTCGCAGTCCGAACAGCGTCGTCCTTTTCCTGCTGCGCGCGTTGTTCACGACCGGCAAGATCTTCCTGCAGTTTCATCACCTGCTGTCCGTTCTCGGCAAAGACCTGTACGGTGCGCGCCATCGTCCCGAGCTCGTCCTTGCGGTCAAGCGACGGGATAACCGTATCGAATTCCGATGCGGCAAGCCGGGTCATCGTCTCGTTCAGGTTTTTGATGGGCTTCACGAACCGGCGCGCCACGAAATAGGAAAGCACACCCTGCACAAGAAGTGCCAGCAGGGTCTGAAGAATAAAACTGTTCCGCATTTCAACGACGGGTTTCTCGACTTCCGACCTCTCAATGCTTGTCTTCACAACAAACTTCGACCCCAGAAAATCGAAATGTTTCAGGGCCGTGACGAGATCTTCACCGGCGGCATTATGGGTTATCTTCAGCCCATCCTTGCCATTGATCGCCTCACGGATCGCGGGCTCGTCGATTTTTCTCTTCAGAATCGAATCCTTGGCAAACCGGGTATTATTCCGGGCCAGCAGGTCGGCGCCGACGATAACGGATTCGCCGGTGGCGCCGAGCCCCGCGACACTCCCCATCACGCCATCGATACGATCAATCGGCATCTGGAAAACCAGGGCGCCTAGCAAAGTGCCCGCAGCATCGCGTACAGGCATGGAAATAAAGCTAGCCGGCGCATCCGCGCTGGGCGCATAGGGCCGGAAATCAAAGAAGCTCGGGGCGGCGTCGACACCTTTGGCCATCGCCGCTCGGAACGACCGGCCGAGATCGGTATCCTTGTATTTCCCCGTATTCAGGTTGGTCGCGTAGTCCAGTTCCTTGAAGACCGAATAGACAAGATCGCCTTTCGTATCGAAAAGGAAGATATCGTAATACCCGCGTTCCTGCAGGAATTTGCGGAAGAACGGATGATGTTTCTTGTGCACCGCGCTGTATTCGGATCCGTCAGCCGCGAAGTCCAGCTTTTCCTTCTCCCCGAGCGGGTTCGGGTTTGCGGTAATATACTGCTTCTGGAGATATTCCGTCGGATTACCGTCAATGTTGCTCCAGGCTTGCGTGAATTCGCGCAGCGCCGCATGCGTCTGTTCGGAAACGCGGACAGTCTGTATGTCCTGAACGATGCTCGCGAGGTAATCCGTGATCGCCTCGACCCGCGTCTCGTTCAACGCTGTCAGCTTGACCTCTTCTTCGTGCAACAACTGCTTTTTCGCGGCGAAATAACTGGGAACACCAACGGTTATACAGGCCAGGAACACGGCGGAAACCACGATCGCGCTGACCTTTCCGGTCATACCCAACGTCGGCAGCCTCAGCCTGGAGCGCGGAGCCGCAGGTACAGCCGCCTGATTGTCTTCGACAGTGGTCTCTTTTTCCATAATTCGCAAACCTTTAACCGACAAGACGCGTTAAATTTATAACTATGCATACGTTTGTAAGTCACAGCCCCTAAAAATGAGTTAAAATCGACTATCAGTCGGATCACAGTTTCAGGTTTATTCCCTGTCGCTTGCACTTAAGACACCACATTATTCTCCTTTACAGCGGTATTCCGGTTACCGGTATCGGCGGTAACCAGTTATGTTGCGCAATGAGCCCAGAGTCCGCCGCCCAGAATTCGACACCCGGCCCCATCGCAAGGTTTGCCACGCCCTGCCGCGTCTGGGCCGTGGGCGCAATCCGCGGTGAGGTCGAAAAGCTGCAAGCCCTGCATGATCAGCTGGAACCGGCGCTGCGGGCAGGCGACAAACTGGTCTATCTCGGCAACATCATCGGTCGGGGTGAAAGGGTGCGCGAGACGGTGGATGAAGTCTTGCGGTTTCGACGCGTATTTCTGAGCATTCCGGGAAATTGTATCGGCGATTACGCTATCCTGCGCGGCCGCCAGGAAGAAATGCTGCACAAGCTGCTGGAACTGCAATTCGCCGTGAACCCGCGAGATGTGCTGCGCTGGATGATCGATCAGGGTGCCGGCCCGACGATAGCGGCCTATGGCGGCACTGCGCGGGACGGCGAGGTTGCGGCCGCCCAGGGGGCCGTTGCGGTAACCCGGTGGACGCAGAGCCTGCGGGCCGGGCTGAACGCTGCCCCCGGCCACCGTGAATTCCTGTCATCGCTGAAACATGCGGCATACTCGGCAGATGGTGCGCTTGTCTTCGTCCAGGCCGGCCTGGACCCCGCACGCCCGCTGGACGCCCAGGGAGACGGGCTGTGGTGGAACACGGCGGGGTTCGAAACAATGACCGCACCTTTCTTTGGCACCGAACGCGTCATTCGCGGTCTTGATCCCGAGCATCGCGGCGTAGTGGATACAGATTTTACACTCAGCATTGATGGCGGCTGCGGCTTTGACGGCACACTATGGGCCGTGGCGATAACGCCGGGCGAGGCCCAGGTCGACAGCCTTTCCGCCTGATGTGAATGCCCCGGCGTTTATCACGCCGATCAGCACCGCACAGATGCGTGTGACCCCTGTCACACAATTGCCCTAATTCTGCGCTTTAAAGGTAATGCGCCGGGCCCCACATCTATTCCGACACCGAGCAATCACCAGGCATCCACCGGGCATCCACCGGGCACACACAGACTGGACGCAACAACGGCACGGCGATGAGATCGTCAAAACGTATATTCAGGACATCTATCATGAGACGCACAGGCACAACGATCAGATTGACACTCGCGGCCCTCGGCACCATTGCCCTGTTCGGCGCGGCCGCGGCCGCGGGGGTCGATCGCGGCACCGAAATGATGGAATCCGGCATCACGGTTGAACATGTGCTCACAGACCGGACACCGACGAGGACCTACACTGATACGACAGCATCGGCACAAACCGACTGACCTGGAATTTACCGGCCGGGAATTTACCGGCCGGGAATTTACCGGCCAGGAATTTACCGGCCAGGAATTTGCCGACACCGGCCCCGTCTTCCCCCGGACGCGGTCGCAACGGCACTGGAAAAGGGACGGACCCCATCAAGGTCTGTCCCTTTTTCTGTATTCAGGGTCGCCGCTGCGCCATCATTGAAGATTGTAAAAACTGATCATGTTGTCATGAACGAGCTTGCGCTTGATCTCGTCTGAGAACTCGCTGCTTTCCAGAAACTCCGGCAGCTCGCTGGTCAGATCGTCTTCCGTCGGCTCATGCGGATAATCCGACGCATAGAGGATCCGGTCGGGGCCGATGGCGTCGATCGTGTATTTCAGGTTCGCCTCGCCCAGTTCCATCGCGACCCAGAAATTGTCGCCCTCGCGCAGATAGTCCGACGGGCGCTTTTTGAGCTTCTGGCGGCTGGCCGCACCGAACACGGAATCGTATTCGTAATCCAGGCGGTCCATCATGAACGGCACCCAGGTAGCACCCCCTTCGAGAAACGCGATCTTGAGTTTGGGGAAAGCATCCCACACGCCCGAGAACACGATATCGGTCAGCTGGATCATCAGCGGGAACGGGTGTTCCAGCGTATGCACCTTGACGAATTCCCTGAAATGGTCGAACCCCATGCCGCGACTCGGCCCGCCATGAATGGCGAGCGGCATGTTGTGTTTTTCCGCCGCGTCGAAAATCGGCCAGAAAAATTCGTCGCCATAGGTTTTGCCGAGATACGTCTGCGAAGGCAGCATCATTGCCGGGAAACGCACGCGTTCAGTCGCACATCGCGCGATTTCAATTGCCGCGGCTTCAGGATCCTGCACCGGCACGATGCCGGCGCCGTAGAGCCGTTCGTCCTTCGACGTGTAGCGGTCTTCGAGCCAGTTATTATAGGCCTTGATGGTTTCGACCGCCCATTTCGGATCCGAGATCAAACCGGCCGCCAGCCCCGCCGTCGGATACAGCACCGTACCCTTTGCCCCGATGATCTCCAGCATTTCGCCCCAGACCTTGGCGTCGGTGTGGGTGTAGCGCCGCGGTTCGCCGTCATTCGATGCCATGATAAAGCCGCGCGCCCAGCCATCGAGGCTCGGCCACACGCCAAAGGTCTTGAAGCGCTGCAGGTTGGCGAAATCCCCTTCGAAATAGGATGCGATCTCGTCGTCGTTTTCGAGCACATGCCCGTCACCGTCGAAAACCTCAAATCCCATGACTGCCATCATATCCTCCCGATTATTCTTGGTTGCCCTCGAAAGAATTGAAGGCGTGGCGGCGACAAGAGTCAATGGTCAGCCAGGCGGGGGACCGAACCGGGTCCTCGACGAACGCTAGCTTTCGCTCCGTAAGTGCCGGCCGGTGGCCGCTGTTTTCAAAACGGTGGAAACGACCCCATACACCCGAAGGGTCGGAATACCATTCCGCGCGGCGGAATAGGGACTGCAGGCGAATATGTCTGTCCGATGTGCGTACCTGACCTTCCTCCCGCACCGGCGGGGTTACGTGACAGTACGAATCGTATCACGCGATTCCCGGATATCCGAATTGGGATGGCAGGATTTTTGCGTCGACCTTCGCGCCGAATAGATTGGACGACGGAACCGAACGGTCCCATATTCGACACAACATCAGTGCGAGAGAGGCGGAGCATGAACGACGAGACGTTCGAGAACGGCGACGAAACCAAGATCAATTACTATCACGCCCATATTTATTATGGCGATGACGACGCGGTGCGCGAAAAAGCCGCCCGGCTGCGCGAAAAGGCCTGGACCAAGTGGCCGGACCAGGTCCGCATGGGCCGGTTCCGCGACACCGCCGTTGGCCCGCATCCGCTGGCGATGTACCAGATCGAGTTCGACCACGAGCTGTTCGCCGAGATCGTGCCGTGGCTGATGTATAACCGTGACGACCTGACGATCCTGCTGCACCCCGACGCCGAGGACGCGTTCCGGGATCACGCCTGGTATCCGTTCTGGATGGGCGAGAAGCTCGACCTCAGGCTCGATTTCCTGCGCCGGGGTGGGCGGCAGGCCTAGGGCTGCATCAGGCTGCCAGAAAATCCAGCCGGGCGTCCGAGCGGGCGGGATCGATTTCCCAGATTTCGGCTGTAACGACTTTTTCGGCAACAAACGGGTCCAGATTTACCCGCCGCTCCAATTCTTCCATCGTCGTGTTGTAGGCGACGATTCCGCCACCCGCTTCGGGCTTCAGACTACCTACGACGAGAAACACGCCGTCATCGAATCCCTGCTGGATCCACGCCTTGTGGCCATCCATCAGTTTTCCGGCATTGGCTTTGTTTGGGCCAAATTTCAAAAATACAACGAACATCGTTCCATCCTCTGTCTGAATTTTCAGGAAATCGAGCCGGGCGCGGAAAGTACCCGGTCATCGAGCCAGTCATACATCGCCTGAACTTCTCTTCGAACAAACGCTTCATCGCGATACGCCGTTGCGAGCGTCGCGACTCCCTGACTGCGGGCGAGCAGATGCATGGCTAGATCATCGGCATCCTCACCGCTGCCCAGCTCCGTGAATTGCCTGCGCAGCCACGTCCGAAACAGCGTAAAAAGTCTGTTCGCTTCGGGCTGGACGGCATGATTGAGCTTTGCGAGTTCCGTCGAGAGCGTTCCGACCGGGCAACCGTAGTTCTCTATGTCCAACCGGTTGTCCAGCAGGATATCGATAAAGCTACGAACGCAATCGGCAGGCCCCGCGGCGTCAGCTTCCCAAGTGTCCAGTATCTGTTTTGTTGCGGTGAGGCGTTCGTCGATAACCGCGTCGAGAATCTCGTCTTTCGTTTTGAAGTGATAATAAAAATTACCCCGGGAAATCCGGACATGACCCGCGATATCGGCAAAGGACGTGTTTTCGTAGCCACGCTGATAGATCAGCACGTCGGCCGCTTCGACAATATTTTCGCGTGTTTCCTTCGCGCCCATCGGACAGGTGACCGGTTGGTTTATAGGATCTGAATTTTTAGGACAATTGTCCTAATTCGTCAACAACAGAGTGTAAGGCATGCCGACAAACCTCTGGGAATCCTAGTTAGAAGGAGTTACTGGGGAAGGCCCACCAGCGACTTCGCGAACGCTTCGGCCTCGA
>Ga0181607_10001949_pt1 | contig 18325 bp, 17 predicted proteins | sample 041ome_9_FD_132420 | JGI IMG/M metagenome (GOLD analysis project Ga0181607, IMG submission 132420) | Coastal salt marsh microbial communities from the Groves Creek Marsh, Skidaway Island, Georgia - 041413US metaG (megahit assembly) | ecosystem: Environmental > Aquatic > Marine > Intertidal zone...
ACGGCCACAGATTTCGACGCGCTCTACGGCATCTTTGGCAACAAAGACGTCGCATGGCAATTGGGCCGCTGGCCGCATCCGCTGGATCCCGCACTCTTGCGCAAACGCCTTGTGACCATGCGCTGGCGCGGGCAATGGGGGGCGACGTTCAAAATTACACTGCCTCATGATCAAACCATTGGCATCATCGGTTTTCACTCGGACAGCAACGGACAAAAGGACGACATTTCAATGGGCTATGTCCTGCACCCCAACCACTGGGGCAGCGGCCACATGACCCAAGCGGTCCGCGCAATGACACAATTCATCTTTGATCGCTATCCGGTAAGCCAAATTTTTGCCTCCGCCGTCGTCGACAACCCCGCCTCGCAACGGGTGCTCATCAAAAACGGTTTCGTCGAATACGACCGCGTTCCATACGTGCAATCGTCTCGCAACTACGAAGTGATAAGCCTCGAATACAGGTTAAAACGTCCATGAACCTTCATCTTTGCAAAAAATGCTCTGGGGGTGCAGGGGCAGCGCCCCCGCGTTGGTCGGATCGCGTCTGCGATCCGAAACACATAGGTTTAAAAACATGACGCTTGTAACGACCAAACGCCTGACCCTGCGCCACATCGCACCCGATGATTATGACGCGGTCTTTGCCATGAACCAAATCTATGATCTGGTGAAAAACACAGGCTCTTGGGCCTTTCCCCCCGATCCCGACCAAATCCGCGATCTATGCACTCACACCGACACAAAATCTGGGGTCCGTGGGGTGATTGTGCGCGATAAAACGGTCATCGGTCAGGCGGGTCTGATCAATGGCATGCTCTATTACACGCTCCATCCCGATCATTGGGGCAACGGATATGCCACCGAGATTGCGCGTCCATTGTCGTCTTACGGCTTTCATCACTATGCGTGGGATGTCATTTTTTCGGGCGTCTTTGTCGATAACCCCGCCTCGGTTCGGGTGATGGAAAAACTGGGCATGCGCGAAACCTTGTCGGATCGCTGGTATTCACGGGCGTGCGGTGCGGCGGTGGACAGCCGCAATTTTGTGATGACACAGCTTGAATGGGCGCTGCACAATCCGCTGTATCTGACGACACCGTGACTTGGGCTGCAGCCCTTGACCTTTGATCACCTGGCACCCTTTGCCGCCTTGATGGGCCATCCTCAGGTCGCGCTGATGATGATGCCCGCCACCGTGCCGTGACCCGAACACGCGGCCGCGAAAATCATTGCGGGGTCGGTCTATTTGGCGCAACTTGGGTTTCGTATGGCAATTGTACTGAACGACCAATTGATCGGCACCTGCGGTGTCGGCCCGGACGGGTCGGTCATGTTCGCCATTCATCCAGATCATTGGGGGCAGGGCTACGCGACCGAAGCGACGGGGGCGTTCATTGATCATTTGTTCAACTCCTACCCGTTGACCCGTATCACCGCCGATCACTTTACCGATAATCCAGCATCGGGGCGGGTTTTGTCCAAATTAGGCTTTGAACATACTGGAATAGGCGTCGGCACCTCTGCAGCAAGGCTTGAGCCTGCGGCCGTTTTGGAATATGCGATGTCCAACCCAAATGTTAGGATACCATCATGAAGTTTTTAGATCTGGCCAAAGTCTATATAAGGTCAGGATCAGGCGGCGGCGGCGCGGTCAGTTTCCGCCGTGAGAAATTTATCGAATTCGGTGGCCCCGATGGTGGCGACGGTGGCCATGGCGGTTCTGTCTGGGCCGAGGCGGTTGATGGTTTAAACACCTTGATCGATTTTCGATATCAACAGCATTTTTTCGCGGATAATGGACGCCCGGGTATGGGGGCGCAACGGTCCGGCGCAAATGGTGATGATATCTTATTACGTGTCCCTGCAGGGACAGAGATTATTGATGAGGATATGGAAACGGTCATCGCCGATCTCGCAAATGTGGGTGATCGCGTGTTGTTGGCCAAGGGCGGCAATGGTGGTTTTGGCAACCTGCATTTCAAATCCTCAACGAACCAAGCGCCGCGCCGCGCAAATCCCGGGCAAGAGGGGATTGAACGTACTATCTGGTTGCGTTTGAAACTGATCGCGGACGTGGGTCTTTTGGGCATGCCAAACGCTGGTAAATCCACGTTCCTTGCGGCGACGTCAAATGCACGGCCCAAAATTGCCGATTACCCCTTTACCACGTTGCATCCCAATTTGGGCGTTGTGGGCATTGACGGGGTTGAATTCGTCGTGGCCGATATTCCCGGTCTGATCGAAGGCGCATCCGAGGGGCGCGGTTTGGGGGATCTGTTTTTGGGTCACATCGAACGCTGTGCTTGTCTGTTGCATTTGATTGACGGAACGTCAGGCGATTTTTTAAATGAATACAACGTTATCATAAACGAATTGAACGAATACGGTGCCGGATTGGCCGACAAACCACGCGTGACCGTCTTGAACAAAATCGATGCAATGGATGACGAAGAACGCGCCTTTTTCAAAGAAGAATTGGAACGCATGTCTGGTGGCCCTGTTCTGTTGATGTCAGGTATCAGCCGCGAAGGCGTCGATGACGTTTTGCGTGTATTGCGCTCAAATATTGATGCAAGCCGTCTGCGGGGGCTGGTCCAAGACGAGGATGACCAACAATGGCAGCCATAAAAGACGCCAAGCGTCTGGTTGTAAAAATTGGCTCGGCTTTATTGGTTGACCGAGAAACGGGCGATTTACGACGTGATTGGGTTGCGGCTTTGGCCGCCGACGTCGCGCGGATTAAAGCGCGCGGCACAGATGTTGTGCTTGTGTCGTCGGGGTCCATTGCGTTGGGGCGCGGGGCATTAAAGCTGCCCAAAGGCAGTTTGGCGTTAGAACAAAGCCAAGCTGCCGCTGCAGTTGGACAAATTCGTTTGGCGCGCGCATACGAAGAGGTCTTGGCCCCCTATGGCATCACCACGGCCCAAGTTTTGGTCACGTTAGAGGATAGCGCAGACAGACGCCGTTATCTAAATTCCCGCGCCACGATGGAAACGCTTTTGTCATTGGGGGCGGTGCCCATCGTAAATGAAAATGATACGGTTGCGACCGATGAAATTCGGTATGGTGACAACGACCGTTTGGCCGCGCAGGTCGCGGTGACCGTCGGTGCGGATCAGTTGGTGTTATTGTCAGATGTGGACGGGTTTTATTCGGCAAACCCACAGGTTGATCCCACGGCAAAACGTTTTGAATTTGTGAATGATATCACACCTGAGATTGAAGCCATGGCCGGCGATGGTGTGTCTGGTTTGTCAAAGGGCGGCATGAAAACCAAGCTTATGGCGGCAAAGACCGCTGTTGGGGCGGGATGTGCAATGGCAATCACTGAAGGTTCTGTTTTAGCTCCGCTTGAGGCGTTGGAAAACGGGGCGAATGCAACGTGGTTTTTACCCACGCTCGATCCACATGCTGCGCGCAAGCGGTGGATTTCTGCGATGAAACCCATGGGACAGATCATAATTGATGCCGGGGCTGTTGGGGCGCTGGAGCGTGGAAAATCGTTATTGCCCGCAGGCGTGACAGCCATTGTTGGGCGCTTTCGGCGCGGTGATGCGGTTACCATTATCGACGCTTTAGGGCGCGAATTAGGGCAGGGCATCACGTCTTATCCTTCAGACGAAGCAACCGCTTTGATTGGACATAAAACCACCGAAATCGAACAGATACTGGGATATCCAGGGCGTGCGGCGTTAATCCACCGTGACGACATGGCAATATAGGAGCATGGGATGAGCGACATTCACGCAATGATGACCAAAATCGGTCAAAATGCCAAAGCTGCGGCCAGCGAGTTGGCCTATGCGAGTGCTGAACGCAAACATGCCGCATTGGTTTCGGCGGCCGATGCGGTGCGTGAAAATATCCCGCATATCGTTGCCGAAAACGCCAAAGATTTGGCCTATGGTCGTGAAAAAGGCCTGTCATATGCAATGATGGATCGGTTGATGCTGAATGAGGACCGTCTGCGTGGCGTGATAGACGGATTGCGCGCCATCGCAGAACAACCTGATCCTGTAGGACAGGTGATGGAGGAGTGGGATCGACCCAATGGATTGCACATCAAACGCGTACGCACGCCTTTAGGCGTTATTGGCGTGATTTATGAAAGCCGTCCCAATGTAACCGCGGACGCCGGCGCACTTTGTCTTAAGGCGGGAAATGCGGTAATTTTGCGGGGCGGTTCAGAAAGCTTGCACAGTGCGACAGCGTTGCATGAATGCTTGGTCAAGGGGTTGCGCGATGCGAAACTGCCCGAAACGGCGATCCAATTGGTCCCGACCCGCGATCGTGCGGCGGTCCAAGAAATGTTGACCATGACCGATGCAATCGACGTCATTGTGCCGCGCGGCGGCAAGGGCTTGGTCGGATTGGTCCAACGCGAAGCGCGCGTCCCTGTCTTTGCCCATTTGGAAGGCATCGTGCATATTTACATCGATAAGGCCGCTGACGCAGAAAAGGCAATGCGCGTTGTGATAAACGCAAAAACGCGACGTACGGGAATTTGTGGTGCGGCCGAATGTTTGCTGATCCATCGTGATATTGCCGATAACCTAGGGGCACAGATCATCACGTCATTGTTAGAAAAAGGCGTTGAAGTTCGTGGCGATGAGAGCATATCGAAAATCAAGGGTACGATCGCTGCGCAATCTGATGATTGGGGGCGTGAATATTTAGACAGCATCTTTGCCGCCAAAGTGGTGGATGATGTGGACGGTGCGATTGACCATATCCGCACCTATAGTTCGTCGCACACCGATTGTGTGATCACCGAAGATCTATCGGTGCGGGATCGGTTCTTTGAACGCTTGGACAGCGCAATTTTAATGCATAATGCGTCAACCCAATTTGCCGATGGGGGTGAATTTGGTATGGGTGCGGAAATTGGCATCGCCACAGGCAAGATGCATGCCCGTGGCCCTGTCGGGGCGACACAGCTCACCAGTTTCAAATATTTGGTCACCGGCGAGGGTGCTATACGCGGCTAAAGCTTAGTTCAAAGCTGTCTTCATTCAGCCTGAGCTCGGGTCTAAGACCTGCAGCTTGGGTCAGGCGCTGCAGCAAAACAAATTGAATATCTGAGGCTGCGGTTGATTTTCCTGCGTGTGGTCCCCACACATAGCCCCATTGTTCAACAATAGCACGAGGCGCGACGGGCACTGCGCGTAAGTGTGTCGGGCTGATCCATATTTGGCCACCTTGCGGAAGCTGTTTTTCAAAACACAGCAACGCCAATACCAGACGCTGTGCCTCTGTTCGATCGAGCGCAGCCGGGAGAGACCAATTCACTGTATAGCGTGGCTGGGTAAATAACGGGGCGCATAGTTTTTTGAGAGCGTCTGACTGCAGCAGTACACCATGTTTTTGGCTGCCAAAAGCAAGTCTGAAAAATTCCGCACGCGCGCGTGCGTCATTCGCAGATGCTTGGACAAGGTCGAATTCGATTCCCTGTGCTGTGGATTGACTAAGCGTCATCAGCTCAAGCCCATTGTGAATTGCGCCGATGGGGTTTATCAAATCGTGGCAAATGCGCGATGCAATTAAAAAAGATAGATCTGTATCTGTCATTACCCTTGGCCTTGGTGCAATGGGTGAAACAATAAAGGAAACGGTGCGATGGACGATCTAAACGCATTCTTGGAGCCTGGCATGTTAGTGCGCCATCCATCGCAACCTGATTGGGGAATTGGACAGGTCCAATCACGAATTAATGAGCGGGTCACTGTGAATTTCACAGAACAGGGCAAAGTTGTCATTGATGGGACCTTAATCGCGCTAGAGGTTGTGTATTCTGAATTACCTTGAATTCTATTGGTAAATACACCTTTAAGATGTGTAGCTTTGAAGGGTTTTGTGTCAAACTTGTCAACTTCTGACGCGCTCACTACATAGGGTGACCAAGGAGAGATCCAATGCGCAACAATGGCCCCCAATTTAGAACAAAACTGGCTGAGACAGATCAGGATTTTGTTGCGGCGCAACGCTTGCGATATGATGTCTTTGTTTCCGAGCTGGGGGCGGGCGGCGCCCTTGTCGATCATGACAACAGGTTGGAACGAGACGCGTTGGATCCTTATTTTGATCATTTGTTGTTAATTGATGACGCACGATCTGATGTCATGGGGGGGGTCGTCGGGGTTTATCGGCTTTTGCCTGCGCATAAAGAAATTGCACTCGGGCGATATTATTCTGAGGATGAATATGATATCGGCCGCTTGCGTCGATCTGGACTAAAGCTTTTAGAATTGGGTCGCACGTGTTTACATCCTAACTACCGTGGCAGCACGGCGTTATTTGTTCTTTGGCAAGCATTGGCCGACTATGTCACGGCACATGAAATTGATCTGTTATTCGGCGTCGCCAGTTTTCATGGCACCGATATTGGGTCTTTGGCGCCCGCGCTTTCACTGTTGTACCATAAGCACCGCGCAGAGGATGATCTATGCCCAAGCGCTAAAGGAAAAAATGCTGTTGATATAAATTTGATCCCCTATCAAGATATCGATCGAAAAGCCGCGATGGTTCAGGTGCCGTCATTGATCAAAGCATATTTGCGCTTGGGCGGGCGTGTTGGGCAAGGGGCGTTTATAGATCATACTTTTAATACTACGGATGTTTGCATGGTTTTGAACACTCAAACAATGACAGTGAAACAAAGGCAGCTATATGAACGATAATCGCCAAATAGAGCCAGATTGGTTGACTGCCGAGGAACCTGAGATGGGCGATATCACCTTAATTGGGTGGTTCATTGTGCTGTTGCGTGGGGTTCCGATGGCAACGGTCGTTTTCGGTGGTTTGGCTATATTGCTGATGTTGCGCATGATCGAGCGCCCAATTTTTGGCCAAGATCGTCCTGTCACGCCCTTCTTAACTCAATTGGTCTGCCGTATATCGCTTGCGATAATGGGGATAGGATTTCAACTGCGCGGGACTCCAATGCGCCAAAAGGGGGCTATTGTGGCCAATCATGGTGCATGGTTGGATATTTTTGTTCTGAACGCAAGCCAGCGGATTTATTTTGTGTCAAAGTCCGAAGTTGCGTCTTGGCCCGGGATCGGATGGCTGGCGCGCGCCACGGGAACGGTGTTTATCAAACGCGATCCAAAAGAGGCTCGTATTCAAAAAGCGGTGTTCGAAGAACGCCTTATGCATAATCACCGTTTGTTGTTTTTTCCCGAAGGTACCTCGACCGATAGCTTGCGGGTTTTACCGTTCAAAACAACGCTGTTTGCGGCGTTTTTCGATCCAAAAATCAAACATGATATGTATATTCAGCCAGTTTCAGTAAATTATTATGCGCCAAAAGGCACCGACCCTCGGTTTTATGGTTGGTGGGGCGATATGGAATTTGGCACCCATCTGTTATACACGCTTGCTCGGTTGCGGCAGGGGTGTGTTGAGGTGGTTTATCATGCACCTCGCAAAGTCGATGATTACAGTTCGCGCAAGGAATTGGCTGCAGCATTAGAAGCGGATGTGCGAAAAGGTCACGCCTTTGATGGCACGTTTTAATGTGGTCTTTTCGGATTGCTTAGGCGTTCTTATCAGCCAGCGGCGCTGACGCGTTCCAATACCAAAATGAGTCTTTGCAAAAAGTAAAAGCTGTCAGGTCAGGCCGATTGTGCCATCACAGAAATGAATTCGACAAGCGTGGCGCTTGGGTTGTCACTTGACCATATTTCGTCGCCAAAGGCAAAAAAATCGGTGACGGTTGCCAGATCACGCACGATGTCTAACGTCAGTCCGCCTTCAGCCACGATGGGAACCTCGATCATTTCTGACCACCATTGGAACAACGCGCGGTCTGCAAGCGTTCCGTCGCCCAATGTCGCGCCGCTCATCGGTCCAAAAGAGATGTAGTCGGCGCCGCTTTCACCCGCATTCATTCCGTCGTGGCGCGAGGTCGCGCAAAATGCACCAATGATGGCATCATCGCCCAGATCTTTGCGAGCCTTGCGCACAGAGCGGCCATTGTCAGTGAAATGGACCCCATCCAGGCCAAGCCGGTCAACCATCAACACATGTGCTTCGATGACGACGGCAACGTCATGACGGTGACACACCTCGCGAATGGCATCGCTTGATTTTATGATCCGCGTTTCATCTCTGGTCGACAGAGCGATGCGAACGCAAGCGATGTCATGGTTTGCGAGCACAGAGTCCAACACCGCCGGAAATGTTTCAAGATCAAAATCATGTGGTGTGACGAGATAGATTTGGGGAAGTGATTGGTCGGACATTTGCGTGGCTCGTGATTGATTTCCCCTGTCATACCGTGGAAAAAGGTATTTGACCATGGGGTTTGCGCCGAAATGGGGTTTTCATATGGGCTTTCGTATCCTAGATCACAATCAGACAATATGAGGACATGATATGCCATCGTTTACGCCACAACCTTCTATTATCTTGGTGCGCCCACAAATGGGTGAAAATATTGGTGCAGCGGCACGCGGTATGTGGAATTTCGGCTTGGATCGGATGCGCGTTGTGGCGCCGCGCGACGGTTGGCCCAGCCAACGCGCGGTTGCGATGGCGTCAGGCGCGGGGCGCTTGTTAGACGAAGCAGGCCACTTCGACACTGTCGCAGATGCGATTGGGGACAGTCATTTTGTTTTTGCGACAACTGCTCGGGGACGCGGTCTGACCAAGCCAATCTATTCACCTGAGGCCGCGATGGCACTGGCGGCAGAAAAAATTCGCGCAGGCCAAACGGTGTCTGTCATGTTTGGGCCAGAACGCGCAGGTCTAGAAAATGACGATGTGTCACAAGCGAACGCAATTATTTCTGTGCCCGTGAATCCTGAATTTCCGTCACTCAATTTGGCGCAATGTGTTTTGTTGGTGGCTTATGAGTGGCGACGGTCCAGCGAAACAATTCAAGGCGAGGTCATGGAAATGGCCAAGACCGAGTGGGCGCAAACAGTCGAGGTCGAAAAATTGGCTGAGCATTTCGAACAGCGTTTGGACGAGGCAGGCTTTTTCTTTCCTGAGGCAAAAGCAGCTGGGATGAAAACCAACCTGCGCAACCTTTGGTCGCGTATGCCTTTGACACGATCTGATGTACAAACCTTTCATGGCATGTTGCGCCAGCTGTTGCGACAAAAAAGTTGAGCCATTTATAGAATTAAAAGTCGCCCGAATATGGGCAACAACGAAGAGATGAGACATGACCCAAAAGCGTACAATCTTTGAAGACGTTGGAGACCAAAACCAAAAGGCCGATAATGCTATCCAAGCAGGCGTCATCGACCGCGGCAGAGCTAAGGGCGCGCGCGGTGCAATTCGTGTCTGGTTGATGATCTTATTTGGCTTGGTGGCCATAATGATCGCCGTTGGGGGGCTGACACGCCTCACTGATAGTGGCTTATCAATAACCGAATGGAAGCCCGTCACTGGTGCTTTGCCGCCGATGTCCGAACAAGTTTGGATTGAAGAATTTGAAAAATATAAACAAATTTCGGAATATCAGTTGCAAAATAAAGGCATGAGCCTGTCAGAATTCAAAACGATCTTTTGGTGGGAATGGGGACATCGGCAATTGGGTCGGTTTATTGGTCTGGTTTGGGCCGTTGGTTTTTTCGGATTTTTGGCTGCGCGTAAAATTCCGACAGGATGGACTTCCAAATTGTTACTGCTGGGCGCATTAGGCGGGCTGCAGGGGGCCGTTGGCTGGTGGATGGTATCGTCTGGCCTGACGGGTACGATGTTGGATGTTGCAAGTTACCGTTTGGCGACACATTTGGGATTGGCCTTTGTCATACTGGGGTTCATTTCGTGGTTCGTCTTTCAGCTGGGCCTTAGCGAAAAGGATTTAATGCAACGGCGTCGCGGACGCGAGGCACGACTGTTTGGGTATGGAAAGGGGCTCATGTATTTGACCTTTGCGCAAATCCTTTTGGGCGCTTTGGTGGCCGGCATCGATGCGGGGCGAAATTATATCGATTGGCCGCTCATGGCAGGTGGGTTTTTCCCGCCTGATATGTTTTCGTTGACGCCTTGGTGGCGGAACTTTTTTGAAGACGATGGTCTGGTCCAATTTAACCATCGTATGGTGGGGTATGCTTTGTTTATTTTCGGAATCATTGTCTGGCGGATATCGCGCAAGTCTGGCAACGTACACGTCCGGTTCGGGTATAACATGGTGCTTGCGATGATGTTCCTGCAAATGGTTTTGGGGATTGTGACGGTTATGTATTCAGCGCCGTGGCAGATTGCGATTGTACATCAGGTCGGCGCAGTGGCGCTGTGGGTCTTGGTGATCCGTGCACGTTTTGGTGCAGGGTTCCCACCGCCGCAATCTGTTAGGGGATGAGATGATGCAGAGTGCATTTGACACGTTGGTCGCATACCAAAGGCAAACTGAAACTTTGGGGTCAATCTCTGGTTTGTTGTCTTGGGACATGGAAACCAAAATGGCGCAAGGTTCCGCAGCTAAGCGGGGGGAACAGCTGGCTGTTTTATCTGGGCTGATCCACGACCGTAATGCGGCATCACAGCTTAGGGATTTGATTTCTGCCGCACGTGAGAACCCGCAGGACGTAACAACGCTGCGTCATATTGCACTCATTGAGCGTGAAGCGGACAAAGCATCCGGCGTTCCAAAGGATTTGGTTACAGAATTTGCCCATGCTCGTATCAGGTCGAACCAAGCATGGGGCGAAGCCCGTAAAAACGATGCGCCTGATATCTTTATTCCTGAGTTAAAGAATATTGTAAGCTTAACCCGTAAATTCGCCTCGGCCCTGCGGGAGCCATCGGACAAAACACTTTATGATGTGTGTTTGCGCGATTATGAACCCGATACCGACAGTGCAAGCATTGATGTGATGTTCGAAAAATTGCGGCCAAGATTGGTCGACTTGCGCGCGGCTGTCATGGCGGCGCCAGACGCGCCACGCTTGTCGGGGCATTTTGACATCGCCGTACAAGAACGTTTGGTCATCGATTTGGCTGAGCGTTTTGGCTATGATTTTAACCGAGGCCGCATTGATGTTGCTATTCACCCGTTTTGCGAAGGGGGCGGCAGTGATGTTCGCGTAACCACGCGCTATGATGAAAAAGATCCGTTAAACAGCATCTATTCCATCATCCACGAAGTGGGGCATGCGAGTTATGAACAAAACATTTCAAAAACGCATGAGCTTACGGTATTTGGGCATGGGTGTTCCATGGGGATACACGAAAGCCAAAGCCGCATTTGTGAAAATCAATTGGGACGGTCGCGCGAATTCACATCATGGCTTTATGGCAGAATGCGCGATGCGTTTGGCGATATCGGTGTCGCCAGCGAAGATGCGTTTTTCCGCGCTGTGAATGGTTTGCAAAATGGCTATATTCGGACCGAAGCAGATGAGGTGCAATACAATCTACATGTCTTGCTGCGCTATGATTTGGAAAAAGCTTTAATAGGTGGTGATCTTGCTGTCGAAGATTTGGAAGCAGCCTGGAATGATCGGTTTGAGGCAGATTTTGGCGTCAAGGTTGACAAACCATCGAATGGATTTTTGCAAGATATACATTGGTGCGAAGCCTTGATTGGGTATTTCCCGACATATAGTTTGGGCAATGTATATGCGGGATGTTTATATTCAGCGCTGTGTTATGATGTGCCAAGTGTCATGGAACAGGTCGCGCAGGGTGATTTATCATCAGCGACTGAATGGTTACGCGAAAATATACATCAATATGGTGCGTCTGTTCCGTCGGTTGATTTGATTACCAAAGCTTGCGGACAAGCGCCAAGCGAAGCGCCACTTTTGGATTATCTGGATAACAAGTTTCGCGCATTGATCGATTGATGCCGAAACGCATTGGGCCTCGGTCCGATTGCGCTTTGATCTTACAAACGCGCAGGCCAATGGCCCGCGTTATTATTGTATTTTGCAAATTAATAGCACTTTGACACGAAAAAGCCGCCCATCAAGGGCGGCTTTTTGCATAAGTGATGGACTTATTCGGTTGATGCTTCGATGTCGTCTGCGACCGCATCGTCACCTTGGTCAGCGATCCGCGCAACTGAAACAACCTCTTCGCCCTTGCCGGTGTTAAACACGCGAACGCCGCCTGCGGAACGAGACCGGAATGAGATGCCATCAACTGGGACACGGATGGATTGACCTTTTGATGTCGCCAGCATGATCTGATCCTCTAGTTCAACCGGGAAGGACGCCACGATTTCGCCACCGCGCATTGCCTTATCCATTGCGGTGACGCCCATGCCGCCGCGTCCACGTACAGGATAATCGTGGCTGGATGAGAGTTTGCCTTGGCCACCTGCCGTGATGGTCAGGATTAGGTTTTCGATCGCGGACATTTCTGCATAGCGCTCTTGTGAAATTGTCGCGTTTGCATCTGCGCCGTCTTCGTCAGGCAGGGTCTGATCGTCATCTGCAACACCTGCCATCGCACGACGCATTTTCAGATATGCGGCCCGTTCATCTGGGGTTGCCTCGAAATGGCGAATGATAGACATCGACACAACGCGATCATCGCCATTCAAACGGATCCCGCGCACACCGGTGGATTTACGGCCCTTAAAGACGCGCACATCGGTGGTGGAAAAACGGATTGCACGACCCGAATTGGTAAAGAGCATGATGTCATCCTCTTCGCCCGCGATGCGCACGTTAACCAATTCAACGCCTTCTGGCAGATCCATGGCAATTTTGCCGTTTGATCGGACATTGGTAAAGTCGGACAACGCATTTCGGCGCACATCACCTGCGGATGTGGCAAAGATAACCTGCAAGTTATCCCAATCAGTTTCAGGCACATCAACAGGCATGATAGCAGCAATCGAAACGCCGGTTGGGATCGGCAGAATATTTACAATTGCCTTACCTTTCGCGGTGCGACCACCCAACGGCAAACGCCATGTTTTTAGCTTATACGCCATGCCGTCTGTTGTGAAAAACAGCAATTGTGTGTGGGTATTTGTAACGAACAGTGTTGTGACCACGTCTTCGTCTTTGGTTTGCATGCCTGCCAACCCTTTGCCGCCGCGACGTTGCGCGCGGAAATCGGCCAAAGGCGTGCGTTTGATATAACCACCTGATGTGATGGTGACGACCATATCTTCGCGTTCGATAAGATCTTCGTCTTCCATGTCGCCAGACCAATCAACAATCTCGGTACGCCGCGGCACAGCGAATTGATTTTTCACTTCACGTAATTCGGTTCGGATAATATCCAAAATACGTTCACGAGATGCCAAAATCTCTAGGTATTCGCGGATTTTGCTTGCCAATTCTTGAAGTTCGTCCGTTACCTCTTTCACCCCGATTTGCGTCAGGCGTTGTAACCGCAATTCTAGGATTGCGCGGGCTTGTGTTTCCGAAAGGTAATAGGTTCCGTCGTCATTGATTTTATGGGTCGGATCATCAATCAGCTTGATGTATTCGGCAATCTCATGTGCGGGCCAACGGCGCGACATCAATTTTTCACGCGCGTCCGCGGCATCTGCTGATCCGCGAATGGTTGCAACAACTTCGTCAACGTTCGACACTGCAACCGCCAAGCCACATAAAATGTGGCTGCGTTCGCGTGCTTTGCGCAACTCATACGCGGTGCGGCGCGCAACGACTTCTTCGCGGAAATCGATAAAGTTTGTCAGGAATGTCCGCAACGTTAATTGTTCCGGGCGTCCACCATTCAAGGCCAACATGTTACAGCCGAACGATGTTTGCATAGGTGTAAAACGGAACAGTTGGTTCAAGACAACATCAGGCGTTGCGTCACGTTTTAATTCGACCACGACGCGCACACCGTTGCGATCGGATTCGTCCTGAACATGGGCGATGCCTTCGATCTTTTTCTCGCGCACCTGGTCTGCGATCTTTTCGATCATAGACGCCTTGTTCACCTGATAAGGGATTTCATCAATCACGATTGCATAGCGATCTTTGCGAATTTCCTCGATGCGGGTTTTGGCGCGGATGACAACGCTTCCACGCCCTTCGATATAGGCTTTACGCGCGCCTGAACGGCCTAGAATTGTTGCTCCGGTTGGAAAGTCTGGGGCAGGGACATATTGGATCAAATCCTCAGCCTCAAGATCAGGATTGTCGATCAAGGCCAAAGTGGCATCAATCACTTCACCCAAATTATGAGGGGGAATGTTTGTGGCCATACCAACCGCAATACCGCCGGCGCCATTGACAAGCATGTTGGGAAAACGTGCAGGCAGAACAGTCGGTTCGCGGTCTTTGCCATCATAGTTGTCTTGGAAATTCACAGTGTCTTTGTCAATGTCCGCCAAAAGAAAGGCGGCAGGTTTGTCCATGCGTACTTCGGTATAACGCATCGCGGCCGGGTTATCGCCGTCCATTGAGCCAAAGTTGCCCTGACCATCCAAGAGCGGCAAAGACATAGAGAAATCTTGTGCCATACGCACCAAGGCATCATAGATCGCGCTGTCACCGTGGGGGTGATATTTACCCATCACATCGCCGACAGGCCGCGCCGATTTACGATAAGACTTGTCATGCGTATTTCCTGTTTCATGCATCGCATACAAAATACGGCGGTGAACAGGTTTTAGACCATCGCGCAGATCCGGAATTGCGCGGCTGACGATCACGCTCATGGCGTAGTCGAGATATGATGTTTTTAACTCATCCGTAATTGAGACTGATGGACCGTCAAAGGCCATACGCTCGGGGCGGTTGTCTTCATCATTTTCGGGTGTTTCTGGCGTATCAGTCACGTAAGCTCGCTCGTTTATATAATCGCTATATCTTGTTGATCAAAACTATAGCAGACCATGCATGTTGGGTGCAATGGTTGGATCCCGAATTGGGGCGGTTTTTCAGAAAAAACCGCAGTTTAGGGGTGTCATAGTTTTGAAATTTGGGGCTTTGCCCCACGCTGCGCTAAAAATCTCCCGAAGGCAGATTTTTTAAACGCGCAACGTTCCCCAGGATATTTGCCTGACAGAAAATGAGAACATGGATCAATGCATTTTCTGTCTAGAAATATCCAAATTCTGACCTTGGTCAGAACCGCCTTGTTATTTATGGAATGATGCGGCTATATTTTGCGCCTTCAAGTGAAACGCCGAGTTTTAGGCCCGAGTTCCCAAAGACATATGCCACAACCTCTGACAGGGCGGTCGTCGTTTCGGCGCGCAGAGATTCACCTTTTGAAGGGAATGCGTATTCAATATCACCGCCCGCGGCCCAGCCTTGGGAGGAACGAAATTCTTCGAGCGCTTCATCCGTCATAAAGAAAAGAACGTGCGCATATTGCTGTGCACCGATTTGCAGACCAAAGCTTGCGAAGGTCGTCGAGTAATATTCAACGGTTTCGCCGTTAATTTTCAACGCGCCTCGACCGTAGCCGCCGCCGTAGCCAAAGCTTGCCTCGGTGATGAGTGGCATGACAAGCATGCCCGATGCTTTTTCAGCCAGCTCAACGGTTGCTGGGAACTCTTGGTACATTGTGACCAGCGTGCTATCGACGCGTGCGTCAATTTTTTCAGCGGCATTTTCGTTGTACTTGTTTCCGATGCCATTGCTGCACCCAGACAATAGGGCACCAGCCAAAAGGAGTGTCGCGCCACGGCGGGAGAGATTTTTCATGGTTTTACCTGCTCTTATTTTTGCTTTTTCCATATAGTACACAGAACAAGAGGAAATGTCATGTCGATATTATCTGCTGGCAAGCTTTCGCGCGGCTTCTGGTGCAAAATAGGTCAATATGCCGTCACAGCCCGCGCGCTTGAACGTCAAAAGGCTTTCCATCATGACTTTTTCTGCATCAAGCCAGCCATTTTGAAACGCGGCTTGCAGCATCGCATATTCGCCTGACACTTGGTAGGCATAGGTCGGTGCGCCAAACGTGTCTTTTACGCGACGGCAGATGTCCAAATAGGGCATGCCGGGTTTGACCATGACCATATCCGCGCCTTCAGCCAGATCACGTGCAACAAGGCGTAAGGCTTCGTCAGAATTGGCGGGGTCCATTTGATAGGTTGTCTTGTCGCCCTTTAGCGCGCCCGACGCGCCGACAGCATCGCGAAAGGGGCCATAAAATCCGCTCGCATATTTAGCAGAATAAGACATCAATAAAACATTGTGATGCCCCTCAGTTTCCAAGGCATTGCGCAAGGCTCCGATGCGGCCATCCATCATGTCTGATGGTCCTATAATATCTGCGCCTGCCTCGGCCTGAGACAGGGCTTGTTTCACCAATGCTTCGACGGTTTTGTCATTGAGGATTTCGTCATCCACGACAAAACCGTCATGGCCATTGATGTTATAGGGATCAAGTGCCACATCTGTCATAACCGCAATGCCTGGAACCGCCTTTTTGATGGCGCGGGTGGCACGGTTGGAAAGGTTATCAGGGTTCCATGCTTCAGCACAATCTTCGGTTTTCAAAGAGGGGTCTGTGTATGGAAACAGGCATATCGCGGGTATGCCCAAGTCATAGGCCTCTGATGCGGCTTCTACGATTTTATCTACGCTGCGGCGCACAACGTCGGGCATCGATGAAACCGGCTGTTCAACACCCGTCCCGTCGCAAACAAAAACCGGCCAGATCAGGTCATCGACCGACAAAGTATTCTCGCGCACCAAAGCGCGCGTCGCGGCGGATTTACGCACACGACGAAAGCGTGTGTTTGGGAATTGTGCTTGAACGTCGCTGAACATGTCGGCTCCTGTATTGTGTCTGTGCCAAAGTGACATGGATTTTAAATGGGGGCAATATCGCCCCAATCCAATTGTGATTAATTGTGTTTATAATCGAAATTACAATTAATTAAGTAAATGTATCTTGCACCCACAGCGCCCTTGGTTAATTCTGCAGCGACGCAAGGGATGCAAAGTCGATGCTTTCAACTATTCAGTATTTTTCTTTTGATAACATTTGGTATTGGAGCACGTTTTTGTTGCTTTGGACCTTATCGGCGCATCGTTTTTTAGGAGTGCCATACTATTACTGGATCTTGGCGAAAAAAGGTGATTTGGATGTGCGCACCTACATCGAGATGGTTGCGCCCAATTCCGCACGCATTTCAGTCCAGCATATTCAATTGCGTTCGCCCTTTATTGTGTTTGGTGCCATTGGTTTCATATTATCGTTTTGGGCCGTCACGGGGTTTCGGTATGATCACGAATATTTGCAGGCAACATTTCTTTTGATTGCGCCGTTGTTTTTGGCGTTGCTCTTGCGGATTCCGTTGGCACGCGCTATTTCCGATGGGCCTCATGACTTTGACGCAATGTTTGTAACGGTAAGGCGTTATCGTCGCATCCATATGGTCATAGCGGCAGGGGTTATTTTTGGCGCTACGATGTACAGGTTGATATACAACTTTATACATGGTGGCGTTCTGGCCTAAATTTGCAGCGGGACGAAACGGATGTCATTCGAAGCCACACATATAAAAGTGGGGGGCGCGCCAGAAGGTTTTGACGCCCAATTAATTTTGAATGAAGTCAACAAAGCGAATGGCCCGCTATTGCATATCGCGCGTGACGACAAACGTTTGATGGCGATGGCGGATGCGCTTAGGTTTTTCGCGCCAAGTGTTCCTGTGATCACCTTTCCCGCTTGGGACTGTTTGCCGTATGATCGTGTTTCGCCAAATGCAGATATTTCTGCGACGCGCATGGCAACATTGGCAGCGTTGATCTATGATATGCCAAAAACATTTATTGTTCTCAGTACTTTGAACGCAGCGATGCAAAAAATTCCCGCGCGCGAAATTGTACGGGGCGCTTCGTTTCGGGCGCAAGTTGGGCATCGCATCGACGAAAAGGCATTACGTGAATTTTTGGTGCGAATGGGGTTCACCCAAGCGCCCACCGTTTTAGAACCTGGTGATTACGCGATCCGTGGCGGGATCATCGACATCTATGCCCCCGGTGAAATGGGCCCCATTCGATTAGATCTGTTTGGCGATGTCTTGGATGGCGCGCGCCGATTTGATCCAGTATCTCAACGTACAACCGAAAAGCTGGATGTGATTGAGCTTGCGCTTGTTTCAGAAGTGATTTTGGATGATGCCGCAATCACGCGATTCAGGCAGAATTATCGGATAGAATTTGGCGCGGCACGGACGGATGATCCATTATACGAAGCGGTAAGCGCCGGCCGCAAACACCAAGGTATCGAGCATTGGTTACCATTTTTTCATAATCGTTTGGAAACGGTATTTGATTACATTCCAAATGCGACGATCTCCATGGATGATCAAACCACCGCTGCGCGGGTGTCACGTTGGGAAACCATTCAAGATCAGTATGAAACACGCAAGATTGCAATGGCGCAAAAGGGGCGTATTGACTCGGTTTATAAACCGATACCGCCCGAC
>Ga0181607_10001955_pt1 | contig 18307 bp, 13 predicted proteins | sample 041ome_9_FD_132420 | JGI IMG/M metagenome (GOLD analysis project Ga0181607, IMG submission 132420) | Coastal salt marsh microbial communities from the Groves Creek Marsh, Skidaway Island, Georgia - 041413US metaG (megahit assembly) | ecosystem: Environmental > Aquatic > Marine > Intertidal zone...
AGCTCCCCCTACACGGCGGTGGCGTTGCTGTCGCTATGCTTTGCCAGTACGCAGCTTACCGAGGGTGCTTACTGGTCCGCACAAACCTACGTGGCCGGCCCGTATACCGCACCCGCTTGTGGCGTGATGAATACCGGGGGCAACCTGGCGGGCATCGTGGTCGCACCGCTGATGCCCTACCTCGCCGGACACATTGGCTGGGTGGCCGCCCTCTCTACCGGCACGATCATGGCCTTTGTGGGTGCCACGCTGTGGCTCTTTATCCGTGCCGACAGGCCTTTTGTGCCCAAGACCGCGAAGGCACTCGCCTAGCTGCCGTCAACACACCGACTGCGCAATCAGCTCAATCTAAACAGCGTCGGTCGATAGTCATCGGGGCCTGTATTGATGCAGGGTGCACTCAGCCTCGATCGTCGCCTCGATCGTCGCGGGCACAGCAACTTTGCCAGAAAATTGTGGACCGACCTCTACTTGAACGCTTTGGCGCAGAGCAGCAACCAACCTGCCATCAGCAACAAGCCTCCCAACGGTGTGATCATGGCCAATGCGGTCACATCGGTGAGTACAAGGGCATAGAGCGAGAACGAAAACAGCACCACCCCTGCTGTCATGGCCAATATCGGCAGTCGAGCGTTGATGCCCGACTGCACCGCCAACACCAAAATCACCACCGCGTGAATCAAATGGTATTGCGCCGCGGTGTTCCAGATCTCAATGCGCTCCGGTGTCACCACAGACTCAAGCGCGTGCGCACCCATCGCACCCGCAGCCACGCCGGTTGCACCCAGCACACCTGCCAACATCAGCGATTGATTCATAACTTCATTTCCTCTCGCGCGCATCGAGGAAGCGCCGCTATTCTGTCAGCACCCCGCTCTCACCGCGACGTCATTTGGCCCTACACTCTGATGCTCACCATGCCCAAGGAGCAACCGAATGGAGACCGTCTCGTTTACCGAAATGAAACAGGGCACTCAGGCCGACTACCTGCTTCTGGATCGTTATGAGCAAGAGCATACCGCGTCGGTGGCTGAACGGTTGCTGAAAGCGCTGTCGCAACTGCGACACGGCCTAGCGGGCTATCAAATCGATCGGCTGCAGCATTCGCTGCAGTCAGCGACCCGTGCAGAGCAGGACGGCGCTGACAAAGAGTGGATCGCGGCGGCACTGATACACGATATCGGTGACGACCTCGCCCCCATGAATCACTCCGAATTCGCCGCGGCCATTATCAAGCCCTATGTCCGCGAGGAGGTGCACTGGGTGGTGGCACACCACGGCGTCTTTCAAATGGCCTATTACGCGCACCACCTCGGCAAAGACCCTGATGCACGTGAACGCTATCGCGATCATCCGTTCTATGAGAGCTGCGTGCGCTTTTGCGAGCGCTGGGATCAGCCGTCGTTTGACCCCGACTACCCCACTCGCTCGCTCGAGGACTTTGCGCCACTGGTGAGAGACGTCTTTGCCAAGCCCCTCATGTGACAGAGCACCTCACACCGACTGACGCTTGCCATCCTCTCGCGGGATTCGCCAAGGCTTGCCGTCACAGACTGCCCGGTTCGGGCAATCGGCGGTACAACCCCTGCAAGGCACAGCCTGCTCCGATGATGATTGGCTTTCTTGACTCATGATGGTTCCTCGGCGTCAGGGCGAGAGTGTAGTCGATTAGCCCGCCCCACAGTGGATGCCACGCCAGCGCCATCGACATTGGCTGTCACAATCTCTAATAGGACACATCCAGAACAGACAAACTGCAGTAAACTCACTGGCCTGAAGACTTAGACAGGCAATCCAGGTCCCACGATCAGGTCTGCTCAACCGGCAAACCATAGCCTGACACACCAGGACACACTGCACCATGCATAACAGGCTATCCCTAAATGCTGTAATGCGATGCGCCCTCTTGCTAGCGGCGGGCGTCGTTGCGGCATGCGATGACACCAGCAGCAACGGTGCGCCTCGCTACGGCGGACAGAACGCCGGCGTCGCGGTACTCACGCAACCTGCAACGCTATCTGATCTGAGGGAGACGCTGACATCCGTCGGTACGGCGCGTGCACTCAAAAGCGTGTCCGTCTACGCCGAAACCTCGGGTCGCGTAACGGCCGTTAACATCGATGCCGATAGCACCGTTCAAACTGGCGATCTGCTGTTGCAACTGGACGATCGCGACGAGGTCCTTGCCGTGGAGTTGGCGGGTGTTCAGTTGGCAGATGCGGAACGACTGGTGAAACGCTACATCACCGTCAATATCCAAGATGCCAACATCCCCGAAAGTCAGCTCGATGATGCCCGCGCCGCAGTGGACAGCGCGCGCATCGCACTGGAGCAGGCACGGGTTGATCTCGACCGACGGCGCATTACCGCGCCTTTCTCCGGTCGGGTCGGCATTACCGAGATTGACGTCGGTGATCGGATCGACACCAACACATTGGTGACGACCATCGACGACCGTAGCGTGCTACTCGTGAATTTCTCGGTGCCGGAAGTTTATGTCGATAAGGTCACTCGAGGCACTCCGGTTGACGTGAGCCTCTGGGATGCGGCGGATGCGCCCGTGTCAGGCGAAATTGTCGCGGTCGACTCTCGTATCGACATCAACTCACGATCTTTTATTGCTCGCGCCGCCATCGACAATGCCTCTGATCGCTTTCGGCCAGGCATGGCTTTCGAAATTAGCCTCAATGCCTCGCGCGGCACATTTCTCTCGGTGCCCGACGTCGCCGTGCAATGGGGCGCCGACGGTGCCTATGTGTGGGTTGCAGAATCCGGTCGTGCAGCGCGCCGCGAGGTGCGGCTGGTCAAAAGATTATCGGGCGCCGTTCTGATTGAGGGCGATGTACGGACTGGCGAGCTTGTTGTGATGGAGGGGGTTCAGTCGGTGCGCGCTGGGGCTTCGTTAAAAGTACTGAACATCGGTGAGCTCGATGGGATGGCAGAGAGCGCCAAGTCGCCGGACACGGCGGCAGCCAATGGCTGACGACGGCAAGCTCCTTAAAGGAGGTCTGCCCGAGCTGGGGGTGCGACGTCCTTGGCTGATACTGGTCATCAACCTGCTGATCGCTATCGGTGGTCTGGCGGCATTGCTCGCGATTGAGGTACGAGAGCTGCCCGACGTGGATCGGCCGGTCGTATCTGTCAGCGCATTTTTGCCTGGCGCCTCCCCTGAAACCATGGATTCAGAGGTCACACGCTTACTCGAAGGCGCGGCGGCGCGGGTGTCGGGCGTCCTCACCATCAACTCTTCCAGTGAAGAGAACAGCACCCGCATCTGGATCGAGTTTCAGTCAGATATTGAGACAGATCAGGCCGCCTCCGATGTTCGCGAGGCCATTAGCCGAGTCGAACGTGATCTGCCCGATGCGTTGGAGCAGCTTTCCGTTTTCAAAGCCGATGAGCGCGCCGAAGAAATTCTCCGCATCGCTGTCAGGTCAGATGTTTACGCCGAGGAGGAGCTGAACCGCGTCATCGAGCAGGATATTGTTCCTCAGTTTATCTCGTTACCCGGAGTGGCCGATGTCCCCCTCTTCGGTGCACGACAGCGTGTGCTTCGCATTATTCTCGACCCACTCAGACTCACGAGCTACGGCCTCACGGTGGCGGATGTGACGGCGGTGCTACGCGCTGCACCGCTTGACGTGCCGGCCGGCAGCTTTCGGGCGGGCGACCAACAGCTGCTGGTCAGGGCCGACGCCGCCGTGACCAAAGAAGAGGATATCTCCTCGCTGATCATTCGGGACGATATCCGCATTGCGCAGGTCGCCAAGGTCGTATTTTCGCCTGCGGACTCTACCGGTTTCGTTCGCTTGAACGGCGAGCGAGTTGTGGGGATCAGCGTGGTTCGCCAAGCGGGCTCCAATACCATTCGCATCGCCGACGGTGTCAGAGCCGCCGTTGCTGACATCAATGCGCAAATGGAGGGGTTCATCAAGCTGAACATCATCTCGGACAACTCCACCTTCATTCGAGGATCAGTTAGAGAGGTCGTGACCACCCTCCTGATTTCGATTCTTGTGGTCATCGGCACCATTCGCCTGTTCACCGGATCCATGCGGCTCACGCTCATCCCGGCCGTTGCAATACCGATCTCACTGTTGGGTACGCTAGCAGTCAGCTGGATACTGGGTTTCTCGATCAACATTTTGACGCTGCTGGCATTGGTGCTGGCAGCTGGCCTCATCGTTGACGACGCCATCGTCGTACTGGAGAGCGTGCAGCGGCGCCGCTCAGAGGGAGCCGGCTCGAGCGCTGCTGCCGTCAGCGGCACGCGGCGGGTCTTCTTTGCGGTGATCGCAACGACCGCTGTACTGGTCGCAGTATTCGTGCCAATCGCTTTCCTGCCCGGCACAGCGGGCCGACTGTTTCAGGAATTTGGTCTGGTACTCGCGGTAGCGGTGATGATCTCTTCCTTTGTGGCACTGAGTTTGGTGCCCGCTGCAATGGCGCGCCTGGCAGAAGCCACCCCGCGCCGACGGCGGGTCAGCGAATGGGGCAACCAACTCGCTGAACGTTATCACCGGTCGCTGCGCGCCGTGCTCAACGCGCCCAAAGCGACCTTCATGCTGTGCCTGCTGGCAGGTGGCGGGGCAGCAGCGCTGTATTCGCAACTGGACCAAGAACTGCTACCCCCTGAGGATCGAGGGTCTATTTATCTGTTCGCCAAGGGGCCTGACGGTGTTGGCCTCAACTACACCGAGCGTCAGGCTGACCGGATGGAAAATATCCTGTTGCCTCTACTGAACCAAGGTGAGATCACCGCCCTGTTCTCTGTGATTGGACGCTGGGACCCCAATAATGTCTTCATGGTGGCGCGACTGGCTGACTGGAGCGACCGCGACCGGAGCCAGCAAGAAATAGCCGCAGAGCTCAAACCCCTATTTGCGGAGCTGCCGGGCGTCACCACGCGAATTTTCAGCGCCAACTCCCTGAATTTGCGAGGGGCCTCAAACGGCGGCCTGAGCCTCGCTCTCTTGGGCACCGACTACGACCAGATTTATGCCGCCGCCCGGGATTACACCAATCAGATCAGGGAGCGACTCGATACAGTCAGTCGGCCCCGTATCAGCTACGACCCCTCGCAACCACAATTGGCCGTGCAAATTGACCGTGAACGCGCTTCGGATCTGGATATACCGCTTGAGGATATCGCCCAAACCTTGAGAGTCATGGTCGATGGCGCCCGCATTGTCGATCTCAACGCAGATGACCAGACCGTGCCAATTATTCTCGAAGCAGGGTCAGACAAAATTCGCGACCCTAACGATCTGGTTAACCTCTACGTGCGCTCGCGCTCAGGGGCACTGGTGCCGCTGTCGAGCATTGTTCGCCTTAAAGAGACGGGAGTGGCCGCAGAACTCAACCGACGCGAGCAGCGACGTGCCATCGAGATCGATGTCGAAATGCAGCCGGGCGTCGCGATGCAAACCGCGGTAGATGATTTGTTTGAGCTGGCTGGAGAGGTGTTGCCGGACAATGTGACGCTGATTACCCGAGGTGAGGCCGCCGCACTGGCAGAAACCAACCGCGAGACCATCATTACCTATGGCTTCGCGCTATTGATTGTCTTTCTGGTGTTGGTCGCCCAATTTGAGGGGATTACCTCAGCATTGGTCATCATGACCATTGTGCCCTTCGGCTTGGCGGCCGCCATATGCGCGTTATTCCTGACCGGCACCTCGCTCAACATTTATTCTCAAGTTGGCTTGGTGATGCTGATCGGCTTGATTGCCAAAAACGGCATTCTGCTGGTTGAGTTTGCCGATCAGCTCAGGGATCAGGGTCACGATGTGCGCGAGGCGATCGAAGAAGCCGCCCGTATCCGCCTGCGGCCTATTTCGATGACTCTGGTCTCGACCATACTGGGCGCAATGCCTTTGATTCTCGCTGCCGGGCCTGGCTCCGAGGCGCGATCCGCGGTTGGCTGGGTCGTCTTTGGCGGCATGGGACTCGCCACGGCCTTCACGCTCTATCTCACGCCGGTGGCTTATTTGGGTATCGCGCAATTTGCCAAGACGCGAGCATCAGCAGGGCAAAAACTGCAGCGAGAATTGGTTCAGGAAGCCCTACAGGATTAGAGCTGTTGAAAATTGTACTGACCAGCTTCAGCGGAGCAGATCGAGGTCGTAATTCACGATAATTCGAAAATCGAATAAGTCATCTGCGCCGGGAAAATCATCGTCCTGATGAACCCATGCCCCCCGGAAGCGGACCCAAACCCTGTCGGACCAGCCCTCGTTCAATCGCCAATCCACCGTTAAATCGAATTCAGCCGCATCGGGACTCGCATTGGGCCCCGTGTCAGGCGTATCGCCCCACACTGCAGAGGCAAAAAAACTCAACGCGCCAGGGCCGACTTGGCCCAGATCGCGGGAGTAGCCCACACCAAAGGCATCTTCCTCTGCTCGATCGAAGTCGTTGATGATAATGGAGAGGTAATTGGCGGGGTTGCCATAGGGCTTTTGAATGTTGCCACCGTCGTCCGTTCGGCTCGCGCCGACTCGGAACTTGTTATCACCTGCCACCAACTCTAAACGTGTCGAGATCAGGTGTGTTTTGAAATCCCCGATCAGCTCTTCGCCAATGCTTTTTTGTTGTGTGTAAGACACATCAGCCCACAGGCTCAGTTCGTCAGAAAATTCCAGGCGTTTTTCAGCTTTAGCGAAGGTGGTGTGGAAGAGATCCGGGGTTCTCTGGTGAATCAACCCATACACTGACTGATCCGGCATTCGGTAACGGAACCCCCAAAAAGTCAGGCCTTTATCGGTGTCCTCGGCCCCGGCAGCCTCCGACATAGGGGTAAATTCGTCACTGTCTTTGTATTTAATGGAGTCGACGTATCCCGCCATGTACGCCAACCCGTCACCCGGCTTGTTACCAATCGTTACCGCATTAAAGGTATTGGGGATCATGCGCAGATCGTGCTTACCCATATAGGGCAAATCGATCGTCTGCCGGCCAACGCGAACGCCGTGGTCGCCGCCCAAGCGGACCGTAGCGTAGGCTTCACTGAAAACCGTAAAACCCTCCTGACCAGGCTTGAACAATTGCGTGCCGTCTTTGTCAGACGGACCATAGAGCTTTTGGGATGTCGAGACTGTGGCACCAAAGCGCACACGGTCCTGCCACCACCCCGAGCGGAACTCCAAGCCACCACCCAACGCCCAGCCTGCGCGGGTACTTGCCGCATCGTAATCACGATGCAGGTAGTAGGTTCGTGGCTTGAGTACGAGTTCTGCACCGTCCAACAACCACCGAGACCGCTCCTCGTCTGATTCGGTACCCAGCGGCTCGAGAATGGCATGCTGATTAGGTTCGTCGTCCTCCTCTCGCTCAACTTCCTGCGACTGAACACCTCCGCAGAAGAGTAAAACTGGGAGCGCCACGGCGACGACGGTGCAACACCGGTTAACGCACCGGAGCATCAGGAGCGAGAAACGAGAGATCACAGCGGAAAGCCTCATCATAGAGATCCGAATAACGAGCTTAGTTGGTGCACAACACAGGCGCCTCGTAGGGCAAGTCCATCAGCTCGAAATAATTCTGACCCAGCGCGATGTTGCGAAACGCCTCATTATCGAGCACCCGCAGCGCGCGGCTCGTGACCTCCAGCTCCTGCGCATAGTTCTCCCAGGTTTTGGACGCCGCTGCGACAAAGTCGGACCCGGGAAGAATGCGAGTGGAGTACTGATTGAAGAAGGGTATGAATATCTCGCCCCAGCGATGATAGGCGTTGTAGATCACGTCCCAGGAAATATCAAGGTAGAGGTGAGGATACTGGTCCAAGCGCTCGGACATCAAAAGAACGTGTTCGCGCGCGTCCATCGTGGTCAATTCCTTTGAGAGGCCCATATGCGCCCAAACGATTTTGTTGTCTGGATAGCTCTCTAGCGCATGATCCATTAGATGCAGGAATTTTGTAGGCTCTGCGTCGTTACCAAGATCGGAGTGGATCGTGACCGGCACCCCTCGCTCACGGAATATCTCCATGAAGTCGGCCCAGCCAGCAATGCTCTCGACCGACGCAGGCTCTGCGTTATTACCCAATAGCGCCTGCTTCATCATGTTGAGTTCCCCAGACCAAGTAAACATCCCCGGGAACTCTGTGTCATACAGCGCAATGGTCTCTGCTGCTTTCTCGGCGTGGGCGAGATCAATGAAGGTCATAGAGAGCGTGATATGGATTTTATCGGGATCGTAAGCCGCCTTCTCCAATCCATTGACGAAGTCATTTTTGATGCTCGGAATCGCCGAGACACCAGGGCAGTCCAAGTAATAGGAGCAATTAGCGTCCAGCTCCAGTACCTGTCCAATACCGAAGTAATTCACGAACCTGACGCCAAGCCGATCAAATGTGTCCCACAGCAGCTGTGCGTTCATGGCCGGCCCGCCAAAGGGCTTGGGATGGAAGTGCGAGTCCACCACAGCAGTATAGGGTTGTGTGGCGCGGTCAAAACAATAGTCAGGTGTTTCGCCCGGCCTGAAATTCGCCAGAGTGTGATCTGGTGGGGGTAGCTTGCGCCAGTCGAGCTCACTCGCTGGCACGACGCCCAGCGGCTGGGCAGAAGAAACATCGGGAGGGGCCGACTCGAGCGTGGCCGCACACCCTCCCAGCACTGTCAAAAGTGCCCCGAGTAGAGTGAGTTTGAGGGCGCAAACGAAGTTCTGCTTAAAGCTAGTCATTTCTCAATCTCCTATAGGCAAGGCGCTTTCGGTTTGCGCAGTTTAAAACCAGTAATCCTTATGGACTCACTGTACCGCTACCCGCGAGTCGATGCCTTAGCATTAAGCGACAGCCCTTCCGGCGCAGAGGCACTGCGCGTGGGTCGGTGCGAAAGCTGACACCGTCCTCTGACTGACTTGACCCCGCAGTGCAATTCCCCGATGGTCAGGGCTCAAAGTTGATATCCAATAGACAGGGCCCAGCGCTATGGAGCTTCTCGACGGCACACTCAAGCTCGACACCTTCCTCACCGTGACATTGGGTATCGTGGTGCTCTTCGTCGGTAAGCAACTCAACCAAGTGGTGCCGGCGTTTCGTGAGTTCAGCATCCCAGAGCCCGTGACCGGCGGATTACTGGTGTGCATTCTGTTTACGCTGATTTACGTAGTTACCGGAGTCGGGGTGGAATTCAACCTCGGCGCGCGCGATGTGCTGCTGGTGTACTTCTTCACCACCATCGGCATCAACGCCAGCTTTAGCGACCTATTGGGAGGCGGCAAGCCTCTGATGATTCTATTAGCCGCTACCGTCGTGTTTATGGTCATACAGAATTTCACGGGCATTGGCGTGGCTTCGGTTTTGGGGCTCGAACCGGCCGTGGGAATTCTGGGCGGCACTGTGTCGCTGATCGGTGGTCACGGCACCTCCATCGCCTGGGCACCCATCTTTGCCGAAAAATACGGCATCACGGGTGCTGCAGAAATTGGTATTGCTTGCGCCACGTTTGGGCTGGTGCTGGCGAGCCTCATGGGTGGCCCGATCGCCAAGTTCCTCATCAACCGCCACGATCTCAAATCTGAAGAGGAAGAGACCCTGGACGTTGGCGTCAAACACGAAGACCGAGGCATCGACATCCATTACATGGACGTACTCGACGCTATCCTTTCGATTCACATTTGCGTGATTATTGGCGTGCTGTTGGACGAGGCGCTGGAAGGCGCAGGCGTTCAACTGCCGTTGTTCGTGAGCTGTCTTTTTGCCGGAATTGTGATGAGCAACCTGCGGCCCACAGGACTACCACGCATCACCGGTACCTCATGGCCCTCACGAACCCCTGCGATCGCCCTGATTGCTGATGTATCACTCGGTACCTTCCTCGCCATGTCACTGATGAGCATGAAGCTGTGGGAGCTGGCCAGCCTCGCCGGACCTCTCGTGCTGATTCTTGGCGCCCAGGTGTTGGTGGCAGCCATTTTCATTGTCTTCGTCGTGTTCCGGCTCATGGGCAAAAACTACGAGGCAGCGGTGGTGTCGGCTGGCTTTGGCGGCTTCTCAATGGGTGCCACCCCAACCGCCATGGCCAATATGTCGGCGGTGACCAAGCGCTACGGCGCCTGCCATGAGGCATTCATCATCGTACCGCTGGTGGGGGCATTCTTCATTGATATTGCCAATGTGATCATCATTCAGCAGCTGCTGTCCTGGGTCGGTTAAGCCGCGGCGAGCTGAATCAGAAGCGTCACGGAGACAACCGTCATCATGGAGCGCAGCAGGTGGCAACGCGCGCTGATCATTCTCTCTTTGATTCTGGCCGGGGAGGCAATCTTTACCCTCCCCTATCACGTCACACGCTTTTTTCGCCCAACGTTTCTCGAAGTCTTTGATCTGACAGCGACCGAGCTCGGTGTCGCCCAGAGCGCTTATGGCTTTATCGCCATGGCAGCGTACTTCTTTGGCGGACCGCTGGCGGATCGATTCGAGCCGCGCAAGCTGCTGGCAGGCTCACTATGGGCCACCGCCTTAGGCGGCCTTTACCTTGCGACTTTCCCAGATGTCACAGGTGTAATGCTGATCTGGGGTTTCTTTGGTCTCACCAACATTCTGCTGTTTTGGGCAGCACTGATCAAAGTAACTCGCGCCTGGGGCGGCGATAACCAGCAGGGGCTTGCCTACGGCTTGCTCGACGGCGGCCGGGGATTACTCGCTGCCATCCTAGCCTCGGCCGGGGTGTTCGCTTTTTCGGTGGCTTTTCCATTGGGCTACGACGCCGCCTCACTCACACAGAAGGGCGCGGTCTTGCGGCAGGTGATCTATGGCTACACCGCCGTCACTGCCGCCGTCGGCGTTTTGGTGTGGTTCACGCTACGCGGCTTAGACGGTGCCGCCAGCGATAGCCACAGCCCACCTCCCGGCGACTTTTTTCGACAAATCAAATCGGTGATCAAACTACGCGTTGTCTGGTTGCAGGCCACCGTGCTCGTCTGTGCCTACACCAGTTACAAGGCTTTTGATCAATATGCGCTATTTGCGGTACGCGGCCACGGCATCGACGAGATTGACGCGGCGCAGATCGTCGCGGTGGGCGCCTGGACCCGACCCGTGGCGGCTTTGGCGCTGGGCTTACTGGGCGATCGTTTCGGCATTTCGCGCATGGCGCTGGTGTGCTTTGTGCTACTGATCATCAGCCACTCGCTGTTCGCCTTCACCGGCACCGCGCTGGGCACCCTCTCGATGATTTTGCTCAACACGCTGGTCACCGGCATCGCCATCTTTGGCTTACGCGGCCTGTACTTTGGGCTGCTGCAGGAAGGACAAATACCGCTCGCTGTGACGGGTACCGCAGTCGGTTTGGTATCGGTGATTGGCTATACGCCGGATGTCTATATCGCTGCGGTGGCGGGCTACCTGATTGATCAAAACCCCGGCCTGCTGGGCTTTCAGCACCTGTTCACGCTGTTACTCGGGTTCTCAATTGTGGGTGCTGCGGCGGCCATCGGCTTTGCTCGCCAGATCCGCAGCACCGCGGTGACAAGCGACTAACCCCAGATAAAAAAGTAGGCGGTCATGCCCGCGGCAACGGCGATGATGACCTGCCTCACTCGCTCGGGGTTCACTAACCGGGCAGTGCGGGCGGCGCCATACCCCCCCACCAGCGTGCCCGCCATCACAATGGCTCCCTCACGCCAGGCAATTAAATCGCCCGCACCAAAAACAGCGATGGCCCACAGCGCCACCATCGCGGAGACAATTAGCTTCAAGCCGTTCATCAGGTGAATATCCTGATAGCCGGCAAACGTCAGATACGCCAGCAGGATGATGCCCAAGCCGGCGTTAAAAAACCCTCCGTAGGTACACACCAACAACAAAAGAACCGTCAGCAATGCGGTGGTGATGCGCGATAACGCAGCATACGTGCCCGCTGTAAGGCGCCAGCGCTGCTGCAGCGGTTCGCCCCACACCAATAGGATCGTCGCGAATAATAACAACCACGGGACGACCCGATTAAAGGTGACAGATGACGTTTGTAAAAGCAGCCAAGCGCCGCATCCACCACCGAGTGACGCGCAGAGCAGAATGCGGGGTAAGCAAGCCCGATGCGTCCACAGTTCCTGACGAAACCCCGCCGCACCCCCTACGTATCCTGCACAGGATGCGAAGGTATTCGTGGCGTTGGCCGCGATGGGGGGCACCCCTGCAGCGATTAATGCAGGAAAGGTAATAAAGCTGCCGCCGCCAGCGATGGAGTTGACCATACCTCCCGCTAGGCCTGCCAAAAACAAAAGGAATTCCTCCAATTCTCACTCCCCTGATGGTCTTTTCGATGACGCAGAGCATCAGTAAAGAGCCTTTCTGCGCCGTCGCCGTCAGCTATCCCCCCGTCCGGCAATACATGATGACCGATTGCTGTAATAATCGGAAAAAAGAAAGGGACGGGGCATGGGACGTAAACTGGTGATCTGGGCGCAGGCGTTCTGGGTGTGCCTACTGATCGGCACCCCGCTCACCGCAGCTGCCGCCGACGCTGAGCTTTCGACACCGCAGGTATTCCTCGAGGGCATCGCCTATGACGTGCAGGCAACGTTGCCTGAACCGGGAAATGCCGCTGATCCAACCCCGCCTCTACTGCGCGTCAATGAACTGCTCTACACGCCGGATCGCCGAGGCGACCAGTGGGTCTTTTCAGATGTGGTGATCTCCAACGCCTCGAGCGCACAGATGAGTTTGGAGTGGAACGGGGAACCGCTTCAGTCACTTGACGTTCCCGTGATCCCCGCATGGGTTTCGATTCTGCCGCCCTTGGTGGCAATCGGCATGGCGCTACTGATCCGCAGCGTCTTGCCCGCACTAATGCTGGGCCTGTGGCTAGGGGCGTGGGCACTGGAGGGGCTCAGTGCAGAGGGTGTGGTGATCGGGCTCTTCGCCAGCTTCGAGGTGTATGTCGCCAATGCCGTGGCGGATTTTGATCACGCCACCATTATGCTGTTCACCTTCATGATCGCCGGTATGGTTGGCGTCATTTCGCGCAATGGCGGTATGCGCGGCATCGTCGAGTGGATCATCACCGGCGCTAACAGCGCCAAACGTGGCCAGCTGGCAGTGTGGTCACTGGGGCTGCTCATCTTCTTCGATGACTACTCCAATACCTTGGTCGTGGGAAACACCAGCCGCTCCATCACCGATCGGTTGCGTATTTCTCGAGAGAAGTTGGCATACATCGTGGACTCCACCGCGGCGCCGCTGGCGACGGTCGCACTGGTCACCACCTGGATCGGCTATCAGGTGAGTCTGATTGGCGATGCCAGCGTTCAGCTAGAGGGCTTAGAGATGAGCCCGTACAGCATTTTTCTCAACTCCATTCTTTACAGTTTTTACCCCTTCATGGCGATCCTGCTGGTGGTCCTGGTGATCACCACCGGTCGCGAATTTGGGCCCATGCTCGCCGCTGAGCGACGCGCACGTTCCACCGGGGTAACGGCACCACCCGTTAAATCCAAGGTGGGTCAGGACGACGAGGCAGCGCTGGCGATGAAGGACGGCGTGCCTCCCAGAGCGGCCAACGCGTTGGTGCCGGTTGCCGTCATGATCGTTGGCATCCTGACCGGCCTGTTTATCACGGGTGAAGGTGAGACCATCAGTGACATCATCGGGTCGGCGAACTCTTACCGGGCCCTGATGTGGGCGTCATTGGCAGGCGCACTCACTGCGATTGTCATGACCGTAGCGCAGCGTCTGCTCTCCCTGGATGAGATCGTCGACGCCTGGGTGTCAGGCGCGCGATTTACGTTTATCGCCATGATTATTCTGGTGCTCGCCTGGTCGATGTCGGAGATCAGCCGCGAACTGCACACGGCAGACTTTCTGATTGCCAGCCTTGGCAACAGCCTGCCAGCCGCCGCTCTGCCCGCCACCATTTTTGTGCTGGCCGCGTTCACTGCCTTCTCAACGGGAAGCAGCTGGGGCGCCATGGGCATTCTCCTGCCACTCGTGCTGCCGCTCTGCTGGGCCATCATGGGGCTCGAGGGCCTGATTGCGAGCGACGACTACTTCATTTTGTACGCGTCGGTCTCGGGGGTGCTGACGGGTGCGGTGTGGGGGGATCACTGCTCGCCCATTTCGGATACCACCGTCATGTCATCTCTCTCTGCGGGTTGTGATCACATTGAGCACGTCCGTACACAGCTACCCTATGCGCTACTTGCGGGGGCCGCCGCGCTGGGTTTTGGCACCCTGCCCATTAGTTTTGGGTTGCCGTGGTGGGTGGGGATGCTTGGCGCGACCGTGGTCACTGTGGTCGGACTGCGCATCTTGGGCCAGCCGGTCGAAGACTACCGCCCAGACTGACCGCACCGTTAATTCCGGGCCGGTTGGCCACTCCAACACCGGTTTTTTTCTCTCACCGGCGTTCGTATACTGCGCGGCATACTGAGTCGGAGATTAACCGTTCTCGTTCTCACATCGCGTCATTTTTAGCCTCGACAACGCGGCGCGCCTAACTGGAATCAACGCTGTCTATGACAACTTGGACCTTTAAAACGCCAAAGGGCCGCCGTTGGCACACCGGCGCCATCGTTTATTCTCTGGTGGCCTACACGCTGGGATGGTCATTGCTGTTTACAGGCGGCTGGGTGGGTTTTATCCCCGGCGTTTTATTGCTGGGCCACGGCATGATCATCGCGGCCTATCTGATCCACGAGTGCGCCCACAACACCGTTTTCACGGTGAATCGGCACAACAATCAATTGGCGGGCTGGCTCGGGTGGATCTGCGGTTCTTGCTACGGCACGGTGGAAGACATCCGCACCAAGCACTTCCGGCATCACGTCGAGAACGACGATGTGGTGTGGTTTGATTACGAGGGTTTCTTCAAAAAACATCCGCTCGTTTATCGCGTCACGACTTTTCTGGAGTGGTGTTTCATCCCCGCTCACTGCATCTTGATGCACACCATTATGGTGTTCACCGCTTTTATTATTCCCCAGCGCCGGGACCAGCTCTCGCGCAACGTCGTAGTGATACTGGTTCGCTTCGGCCTGCTCGCCGCGCTCGCGGTCTACGCGCCGGTCGCCCTAGTGGGCTATCTCATCGCCTACATGCTGATGATTATCGTGCTGCGGTTCGTTGACGGCCTAGAACACGACTACCCCTATCGCACCAACCTGTATACCGATGAGGTATCTGAGCACAAAGGCGATCTGGTGTGGGAGCAAGAACACACGTTTAGCCCGATTCTCTCTTGGCGTTACGAGTGGGTGAACTGGCTGATTCTGAATTTTGGTTACCACAATGCCCATCACGCCAAGCCCACCACGCCTTGGTTCGAGTTGCCTGCATTGCATCGCGAGTTATTCGGCGAGGACCCGGACACCGTGATCCGGCTGTGGCCGCAGTTGGTCATGTACTGCCGCTACCGCCGCTACCGTATCTTTCACGATGCGCCCGGGCTTGAGCCCGCGTCGGGCAGAGACTTTTTGCGTGCGGCCCAGTCTGCGCAGTTGACCGGCGGTAACGCCGCGTCGTTTTTGACGTCCTTCTAACGCCCCCATCGATGGCACATACCCTCGATATATACCAATCACTCTGGGCGATGGAGCGACGCATTCCCGGGCAGCCCGAAGAGCCGGTCGACGTGCACATGGAGCGTATTGCCGCGGCAGGTTACGCGGGCGCGTGTCTGGACCCCAACGTGTCCGAGATCCCTGATTGCCTCAAACTCAAACCGGCCTTTGAGGCATTGGGGTTGAAGTGCATGGTTAATGCCTTTCCCCACGACGTGGACTCCATGCAGCCGCTGTTAGAGATGGCCGCAGAAATGAATGCCACCCAGGTCAACGTGATCGGCGGGGTCATGCCGTTGACTGCGGCCGAGGCTGTGCCGACCGTCGAGACGTGGCTGGCGATGGCAGAAGCGTATGACTTTCCGCTCCTGCTGGAGACGCACCGTAACGGCACCTTGAACGACCTGTTCTTCACGCTGGAAGTGCTGGAGGGGGTTCCTGAGCTGAGGCTGTGTGCTGATCTGTCTCACTTTGTCGTCGATCGCGAGCTGCAGATCCCGCTGAGTGAAACCGACGACCGCTACTTTTCAACCATTCTCGAGCGCTCGGACTCTTTTCAGGGACGCATCTCGAACAACCAGCAAATCCAAATCGCGTTGGATTTTCCCCAACATCGGGAATGGGTTGCCCAGTATCGGCAGTGGTGGCAACAGGGTATGTCAGGGTGGTATGCCAGGCAGACCCACGATGCCACCCTCAATTTTTTGGTGGAGCTTGGACCACCTGCCTATGCGATTACGGGTGCCGATCAGCTTGAGCTGTCAGATCGCTGGCAGGAAGGACTGCAGATCCGGGAGTGGGTGGAAGCGATGTGGTCAGAGCTCGAGAGCGCTTAATTCAGCGCTTGTGAAAACCGATCACGCTGCGAGCACGCCCTCGATGAGCGTCAGCGCCTCGGCAACTTCTTCCTCGGTGTTGTAATGCCCTAGCCCCAAACGCAGCACGCCTTCCTGGGGGTCGAGATCCAGCGCTTTCGCCACCTCAAAGGCATAGTTGTCGCCCCAATGACAGTAAAGGCCCGCGTCTGAAAGCTGTCGCGCAATATGGCTGGCAGGATGTCGGTCGTGAGTGAAAGAGAAAGTCGCGACCCGATGCGTCAAGGTGCTGGCGCCCTGCATCGTGAGCCCGGGTATGGCCAGCAGCCCAGCAAGTAGCTGCTCAGAGAGCGCATCCTCATGTGCGCCCATGGCCGCGTAAGCTCCCGCGAACTGCTGACGACGCTCACCGGTGACACCAGTCTCGCCCGCCAGCCACTGAAAATACTCCAGCGTACCCATCAGCCCTGCGATCAGCTCAAAGGCCGGCGTTCCAAGGCTAAAACGGAAAGGCAGCTCTTCGCTGGCACAGCGGAGTTTGTAGGCACGCAAAAACTCCAGCCGCTCCCGCTTGCCATACACCACACCCAAGTGCGGCCCATAAAACTTGTAGGGAGAGCAGGCGAGAAAGTCGCAGTTCAGGTCTTTTACGTCGATCAGCCGATGCGATGCAAACTGGACCGCGTCGACGTAAACGATGACACCTGCCTCATGCGCCATTTTGGTGAGGGCTTTAACGTCGTTCACGCCACCGGTCAGATTGCTGGCATAGTTCAGTGCCATTAACCGGGTGCGGTCGCTCAGCAACGACTGCAGCAACTGTGGCTCGACGCGCCAGGTGTCGCGATCAAATTCGAGCCACTTCACCACCAAATCATTATCCTCAGCCATCTGCAGCCACGGCGAAACATTACCTTCGTGCTCCATGCGCGAGATGATGATTTCGTCACCCGGTGCAAACTGATGCCCCAGACTACGTGACAGCTGATAGGTAAGCGTGGTCATGTTCGCGCCGATCAACACCTCACCGGGGTCGGTGGTACCCAAAAAATCGGCCATTGCTTTGACCGTATCGTCATACAACGCGTCGACCTCTACCGAGGTTGGATTAAAAACGCCCGTATTGCTGTTAAAGCGGCGAAAGAAATCAACAATGCGGTCGATCGTTTGCTGGGGCACCTGCGTGCCCGCCGCGTTGTCGAAATAAATGCGGCGTTGACCCTCGTCAGTAGTGGCCAGAGAAGGAAACTGCGCGCGAACGGTCTCGATTGGAAAGCTCATTGAAGTCAGGGTGCCTCGCAGTCACCGGTGGCCGACACACACTGTGGTGCGCTCGCCATTGTGATGAGCATTACAGCTGCTCAAAAAAATCCAAAATCAATGGCCACGACCAGCTAAGGCTGTATGTGTGGCCCATATCGCCCCGGCAGTCCAGTACCGGAGGCCACTGGGAATCGGCCTGACAATAGGACCAGCCGCGGCACTCTGCATTGGCGACGCCCACATCCACGGGTACTGCTGGCAGGCTCGTGTCGCAACCCTGCGCCTCGGCCCACACCCGGGTAATCGCTGACGCGCCGGTGTAATGATAAACGTCGCCATCAGAGGTGGTGGTAAAGGTTTGCTGCCCCCACTCTCCCGGTGGCACGGTACGATCGCGGGTGCCGGTCACAGAGATCACGGGCATGCCGCCGTCCAATATCGGAGGGTCAAGAAAACCGCGATGAGGCAGGCCAAGGATCGCCGCCACCGCGGTGAAAACTTGGGCTGTGCGGGTATCGCGGCCCAGGTCCCAGACGTACATACCCCCGTTTGACCCGCCCACTGCATAGACCCGCTTCGTGTCGATACACAAATTAGCGCTGACCTCGGCCACCAGATCGGCGGCGAACGCCACGTCATCCACCGTGCACTGGGTCCACGAGCAGCCGTTGGCCGCCACACCGTCGCAGGAAGGATAGGTGTAATCGTTGGTCTCATCGTCATTGCAGATC
>Ga0181607_10001960_pt1 | contig 18294 bp, 10 predicted proteins | sample 041ome_9_FD_132420 | JGI IMG/M metagenome (GOLD analysis project Ga0181607, IMG submission 132420) | Coastal salt marsh microbial communities from the Groves Creek Marsh, Skidaway Island, Georgia - 041413US metaG (megahit assembly) | ecosystem: Environmental > Aquatic > Marine > Intertidal zone...
CAGGACTCCGAGAGCCCCCGCAGCCTTGATGTACATCTGCTCTTCATCCGTGTTTTCAGCCTCACCACCGAGACGGAGGTGGCCATCCACGTGTAAACCAGAGACACCCACATCCGCCGATGAGGGCACGATACCGATGCCCGCCATTTTCTGTGTCTCGAAAGCCAAGGTGCTGTTATTGAAACTGATGGTTCTCGTCGTGGAGTTTGAAATCTGCGTGACGTTTTCAAGGGAGTACGCTGGAAGTACTTCGATGGTCCCTAAATTGAGCTGATAGCACGCGACGTTCCCCACGACGTCGATTTTATTGAGGCTCGTGTCATCGATGACCACGTTGGCCCCCACGCATAGGTCCGCCGTTGGATTCGCGTTCGAGATGCCCACATTGGACGCCGTCACGAGAGACGTCGTCGCGTTGTTGCATTCAATGGTATACGGCGTCGTGTTCCCAATGCCCGTGATACCCTCCAAGGTTTGTGTGATGTTCGAGAGGAGCCCACCGTCCCCGAAGTAAATGTTCGCCGTGACATTGCCTGACACGAGGACGTTCGAGGACACGTTGATGCCTGTCGTGGCGTTCGTGAAAAACACGGTCTGGTCCGTGTTGGCACCGTTAAGGCTGACAGATTGTAAATCCGTCACGATGCCTTCGAGGGCGTAGCCGTTACCCTTGAGGTAGTGTGCGTACAGGTTGCCGTACACGAAAACGTTGACACTACTGTCTTCCAAGATGTCCAACTCGTCCGAATCCCCTGCGACGTTTTCATTCGTATACCCTATGACGATGTTTCCAGTTTCGTGTTGATGTGCAATGGCGATGTTGCTCTGTCCATCTTTAATAGCCAAAACCACACCGACGTTCGAGTGCGACGCGTTGTTCGCCCCGAGTTTCGTCAATGGGTCTTTGACTTCGAGAGACTTTACCGAGAGATTTCCACTATGAATCTCTACATCCCCGGCAAAGCTCTGGATGTTCGTTGTCATTTACCTTAATATGCGAAATTTTTAACAGCGGTTATACCCTCTTTAATGGTTTCTAACTTGGCATCAATGCCTGAGGAAGTGTACTCCACCTTGATGTCGTAGTCGTACGCCTGTGCCTTGTCGTGTGGTTCGATGACCACTTCGGTGGGTGTGCAGACGACGTTCGAGCTCCATGGATACGCGGTGTTGCCGAATTTATTGAACGTTCCCTTGGTGATGTTTTTGGTCGGTGTGCCATTTTTGTGTCCACCCTGGAGTTCGAGGACGAGGGTGTTGAGGTCTTCGTCGCCGTGGAGGAGCTGGGCCATGACCTTGGCGTAGAAGACGTTGGAGGCGAACTGGAGGGTTATGTTCGAGCTCGGGTTCGCCATGGAGCCCGAGTACGTGTAATAGTGCGTGTTCGCCAGGACCATCCCCGTGTCGATGTAGGCCACGTTGCTCACGGTGATGTTTGAGGTGAACGTCGGGTCCAGGTATGTGGCCCTCGTGTTTTCCAGGTCGATGATGTCATCTCGGGCCGTGGAGAGTAAACCGGCATTGCTGTTCACGTCGGTGCGTAAACCTTCAATCAGTGCGACGTTCGCTGCGAGGTCCGTCTGCAGAGCGACGCCATCGAGCTTCGTGCCGTCCCCGTAGTACTCGAGGGCGGTGATGTTCGACGTCGCATAGATGTTCCCAGAGGCTTTCAAGCTCCATTCACCGGTGTTGGTGAACAACACCATGTCCGAGGTCGTCGCCCCGGTGGTGGTCACCTGTTGGAGCGTGGGTACCTTGGTTTCTAGGGTTCCTGGGGCAATTTTCTTAAGGTCGTTGTTCGTGGTGTTCACGTACACATAGTTGACACCGGTCATCGATGTGAGGACGTTGGCGTTGGGGATGTCGTTGGCGCGACCAATGCCCGTGACGAACACCGAACCATTGGATGCGGACTTCACACAGACCCCTAAGTTTTGAATCAGATGGGGACTCGTGTCGTAAGGTTTCGTACCGATGACACCCCCCGCGACGGTGTTGGACACATAGACAGTCTGTCCCACTGCGATGAGACTCGTGTCCACACCCGACGCGCGGCCATAGGTGACGGCTAAACCCTCACCTCCGTTGGCCACGGTCGCGTACACGACACCGATGGCGGGCATGGTCGCACTACTGTCCGACTTTGCCAGGGCGACGTTTGCGAGGTTTTGATTGTGCGCACCATTGATGTACACCACCTGACCCCTGGTGAGGTCCCCTCCGGTGTTATTGTATATTTTGATAAAGGTGTTGTCGTTGTGTTCGTTCACCCAGTTCGTGCCATCGTAGACCAGGTGTTGTTCCGCGGTGAGTTCACCGGTGTTGATGACGACGTTCTGCAACTGGTCCAACTTGATGCCCACGTTGGACGTCAGGTCCGTCGAAAGGGCTGTGTGTGCGTTCGTGAAAGACACGATGCGCGAAGTGGTGTTCCCAAGGGTCGTCACGCCTTGGAGGGTCACGTTCGAGAGTGTGCCACCATCGCCGTAGTAGGCGGCTGCGTTCGCGTTGCCTCTCACATCGAGGGTGTGCGATGGCACGGTGGTGCCCACACCCACGCGAGACACGGCGGTGTCCACGAACAAATCATTAGTGGCGATGGCCACGTTCCCTGCGACGTTCAGTTTATAACCCACACTGATGTCCCCAGTGAGTCGGTCGGCCACCATGGTGTCGTCCCTCCACGCACCCGAGATGACATCGGGGTCTCTCACCGTCATGTAAAAGTTGTTGGATGCGTTTCGACCAATGCCCACGTAGGCGTTGGAATCCTCGGCAAAGATGATCGTGGAATGACCCCCATCGGTGTCGTTGATGTAGATGTCCGGTTCATTGGAGTCGATGCGCAACGCACCCACACCGTCGTTGAGCGACCCCGCCGTTATCTGTACGGGTGCTGTGGTCGTGTTCAAAGATTCCACGGAAATTCTCTGCACCCCCTGAATGGTGTGTGCATTCATGGTGTTCACGTTCGCACCCCCCCTCACATCGAGGGTGTACCCTGGGAGATTCGTGCCGAGACCCACCCGTCCAGTGAGGGTGTCCACGAAGAGATTGGTCGTGCCAACTTCCAGATTGCCACTGGCGTAGACATTACCCACGACGTGGAGATTGGCCTCTGGTGTCGTCGTGGCGATGCCAAGCTGCCCACCCGTGAGTCGCATCTGTTCTGCTCCACCCTCATTGAAACGCACGTTCGTGCCGTTGACGTACGTTTGTCCCGAGGCATCTTGATAGAGGGCGTAGCCCGTCGAGGACGCAAAGTCGATGTGCGCCACTCCGGCGGTATCGCTCGTGCCCGTCACGTCTCCGACCTTGAGACGACCCACGACCCCCGTCACGTCCGCATCTGGTGCCACGGAGAGACCGGTGGCGTTCAACACCGCCACGTTGGCGTCGCCCCACACATCGAGGGGATAGGCCGGTGTAGTCGTCTTCACACCGACGTTGCTGTCTGCATAGACAGTGGCCACGTTGGCCGTGCCCCGCACGTCGAGACTATGGGACGGTGCATTCGTGCCCACGCCCACGCGACCCGTGGTCGTTTGTACATAGAGATTGGTCGTCCCCACCTCCACGTCTCCATCGACATTCAGGGTTCCGTACACGTGCACCGCGAGGGCGTTCGCGGTGTCTGGGACGATGTCCGTGGACGAGGGGTCGCTCAGGGTGTGCGCCAACACGAGTTCGGCCTCGTTCCCTCTGTACCCCACCACGACGTTCGAGGAGGGTCGGGTCATGATGATGCCCATGTCGAGGGTGTCCGCTGTGTTGTTATTGGCCAATTCGATGATGGCGTCGTTGATGATGGTGTTCGTGGTTTTCAAAAACGTGGTGGTCCCCCCGACCGTGAGATTCCCAGTGAGTTCCATGTCCCCACCGACATCTAACTTCGTACCAGTGAAGGTGAGGTTTGGGCTGTCCACGAGGAAATCATTCGCACCCACGTAGACCACTCGACCAGGGGTGAGCGAACCCACCGCGAGGGTTTGTGTGGTGACGTTCGAGGTCACCGTGATGTTGGATGTGAAGACTGGGTCCAACACGTTCGATTTGAGTGCGGCCACTTGGTCGGTGTAATTCTTCGCCGTGATGAGATTGGCCTCTACTTGAATATCCGTGTACACCTTGGCGTTGGCGAGATTCGAGGCGATGCTCTGGTTGAGTGTGAACACTTCGGTGGCCAACTCCGTTTTTGTGGCTCTCGTTGTTTCGAGATCGCCGATTCGTATGACGTTCGCTTCGTGAAACGATTCTAAATTAGAGAGTCGCGCACTGTTCGCCACGAGGTTTGATTCGAGGATGACGATGCGTGCGGTGTTCGACGCCATGTCCGTCTCCAATTGAGACGTCCTCGCACTGTTCGCAGCGAGGTTTGATTCGAGGATGACGATGCGCACCGTGTTCGACGCCATGTCCGTCTCCAGTTGCGATGTTCTCAAACTGTTCGCAGCGAGGTTTGATTCCAAGATGACGATGCGCGCGGTGTTTGACTCCATGTCAGTTTCCAGTTGCGATGTCCGAGCACTGTTCGCTGCGAGATTCGATTCCAAGATGACGATGCGCGCGGTGTTTGACTCCATGTCCGTCTCCAGTTGAGATGTCCGAGCGCTGTTCGCAGCGAGGTTTGATTCCAAGATGACAATGCGTGCGGCGTTTGACTCCGTGTCCGTCTCCAGTTGCGATGTTCTCGCACTGTTCGCAGCGAGGTTTGATTCCAAGATGACGATGCGTGCGGTGTTGGAGTCCATGTCCGTCTCCAATTGAGATGTCCGAGCGCTGTTCGCAGCGAGGTTTGATTCCAAGATGACGATGCGCGCCGTGTTTGAGTCTCTGTCAGTCTCCAGTTGCGATGTCCGAGCGCTGTTCGCAGCGAGGTTTGATTCGAGGATGACGACGCGTGCGGTGTTTGACGCCATGTCCGTCTCCAATTGAGACGTCCTCGCACTGTTCGCGGCGAGGTTTGATTCGAGGATGACGATGCGTGCGGTGTTTGACTCCATGTCAGTTTCCAGTTGCGATGTTCTCGCACTGTTCGCCACGAGGTTTGATTCCAAGATGACGATGCGTGCGGTGTTTGACTCCATGTCAGTTTCCAGTTGCGATGTCCGAGCGCTGTTCCCCACGAGGTTTGATTCCAAGATGACAATGCGTGCGGTGTTGGAGTCCATGTCTCTCTGAAAGGCCACGGGTTCGGAACCCACGTACACCATGTCGCCGACGGTGATGTTGCCAGCCACGAGGGCGTTGCCCGTCGTGACTTCAAAGCCGGTCGTTGTGTTTTGAAATAGAACTGTGTGCGTGGTGTTCGCCCCATTGTCCGTGATGCTTTGCAACGTCGTGCGCACGTTCGACAAGAGACCACCATCACCGATGAACGCGTTCGCATAGATGAATCCACCTTCGGTGATGAACGTGTTGCTATTGACGTTGAGTGTCTTGTCCACGAACATCGACCCGTACACGTGCACGTTCATGTGTTTGGAGGCATCTGGAAGGATGTCCAGCCCTGAGGGGTCCGAAGTCGTGTACGCGAGCATCAGTTCATTTTCATCGCCTCGGTACACGACGGCCACGTTCGCTTCGGCGCGACCCATGACCACGCCCGTGTCGGCGCCGGTGGTGGTGTTGTTCGCAGCGAGTTTAATGATGGCATCTTCCACCGCCAGGTTTTCTACGTTGAGGAACGTGGTGTTCCCCGACACGGTGAGATTTCCACCGACCACGACGTCCTTCGTGGTGGTGATGTTCTTGGCTTGCACGTCCCCGTACACGTGGAAATCGATGTCATTCGTGGGGTCTGGGGTGAGCGTGGCCCCGTCGATGCTGTCGGTGCTGTGTGCCACGATGAATTCCGTGGCGCTCCCGTCGTAGCCGAACACGACGTTCGAGGGGTTTTGACAACTGATGATGATACCAGAGTCGAGCACGCCGTTGTTCCCGATGCCCAAGATGGGGTCCTTGATGTACACGTTTTCAGAAAACAGGTAGGACGTGGCCCCGTGCACGTTCAGGTTTCCATAGATGGACGTGTTCCCGGTAAATTTGTTGTTGAGTCCATCGATGACGGTGCCGGTCCCCGTGGCGTAGATGTTCCCTGACACTTTGGTGTCGCCACTGACGTGGAGCTCGTGCTCCGGTTCGACGTTGACCCCGACGAACCCGGTGGTTCGCAGGGCTGTGGGACTGCCGGTGAGCACGATGGTGTTCGAGGTGGTGTTGCCCATGTCGGAGATGTATTGGAGGGTGAGGTTGGAGATGTTCCCACCATCACCGGTGATGATGCCCTCGAATTCTGGATTGAGCTCAAGGGCGGCGATGCGCGCGCTGTTGTCGAGGAGTTCCGCTGGGAGCACTTCAAGGGCGGTGATGCGCGCGCTGTTCGCCGCGAGGTTGCTCTCCAAGTTGACGACGCGCGCGGGGTACGTTTCCAAAGTCGTGATTCGCACGTTGTTATCGGCGAGTTGTACTTGTAAATCCGCGATGTTTGCAAAGTTGTTCGATGAGGTCACTTCAAGATTTGCAATGTTCGCGGTGTTCACGGAGATGCGGAAACTGTTATCGGCCAAACGCGAACTCAGCGTGCTGATGCGCAGACTGTTGTCTTCGAGGTTTTCCTCCAAGTTTGTGACGCGCACGGCGTTGGCGGCCAAGTTGCTCTCCAAGTTTCTGATGCGAATGACATTGGATGCGTGATGGGCGTAGAGGGTGGTGATTCTATCGGCGTTTTGTTGTAAGCCCGATTCCAAGGTGCTTATACGCACACTGTTTGCGGCTAAATTTGATTCTAGGTTCCCAACTCTAATAGCGTTGGAGGACATTTGGGTTTCTAAATTGGACACTCGCACCAAGTTGGCTTCGAGCAGGCTCACCCTGAATGAGTTGTCCACGAGATTGACTTCGTGGGCGATCCCCGTGAGCGTGCGCCCGTCGCCAAAGTAGGCGTTGGCGTAGACGTCGCCGACGACGTTCATAGTCAGCAGATTGGACGTGGTCGTGATGAACCTATCCGACGCACTGTTCGCGGTGTACGCGAACGTGAGTTCATCCACGTCCTCTCTGTAGGCGATGGCTATGTTGTCTCCAGGCCTTTTCATGACCACCCCGACGTCGTACAACAGGTTCTCATTCACGTTATTCTGACCCAACTCTAAGATTGGGTCCGTGATGGAAATGTTCTTTGACGAAATGAACGTCGCTTCCCCGATGGTCGTGAGGTTGCCCTCGAGGTAGACGTTTCCCCTGGCATAGATGACGTTGCCCGTGGTTCCCGTGTCGTCGATGTACACGTTTCCAGTGAGACCAGTCAAGTTGCTGAACATGGCACCACCTAACAATCGCACCAGCGTGTTGGTCTCGTTGCCGGTGTCCGTCACCTGCTGAAGGTTTTTATCGGAAGCCACGACCTGTGTGGTCACGATTTCCTTCGTCGTCGAGTTGTACGCCAATACATTCGTGGTCGATCCATCGTCGTACCTGATTGGCGACACGAACGTGCCCGAATGTGGGGCATGCACTATGGTGTCCGAAGCATTCACAATGATAGTGTTCCCAGCCTGTGTGGGTGGCTGCACTTTACCAATGCGAACCTTCTCCCCGCGTTCCACGGTATTAAGGTTCTTCACCATTTGATATTACCTAGTATTTTAATTTGCATATCGCAGAGCACCGATGCCATTTTGGATGGTCAAGATGTTATAGGAACATGCATAAATTTTGTCGACGAGCGCGCGACTTTCACTGTGTATCTTGAACGAATTCACGCGCGAAAAGTTCAACGTGCCCGTGGGTTGCAGACTCGTCGTGTTGTGTGCGAAACTGTACATGAACACATCGGGCGACGTGCACGCGATGGTGTGATAGTACGCACTGACGTCCATGAAGTGCGGACGCGCCCATTTGTATCCTGAAAGTTCCACGCCGTTGATGGACAACTTCAAGCGATTCGACGTCGACGTGAGCGTGTTGTTCGCGGTTATGTTGGATGCGGCGATGAATTTCACGGGGTGATTGAACGTCAACTCTTGCGTGAGTTCTTCTGATGGCGCGCACTCTTGAATTTGGTAGATGAGCATGTTCACGGTCTGTCCCGCGATTTGCGCGCGTTCCTCGGCGTCCAAGTAGTAATAATTCGAGTGGCACTCCCACGTGTAATTTCCCGCGTTCGGACCCCACCGCACTCGAAGTTCGACCTCTTGGTACCCGAGGGCGCACACCGGGAGGGCGCTTTCCAGAGCTTCACAGAAAAAGAAACGCAGTGGGTAAAACAACGATTCGCGACCGCCTGGACCGAGGGCCCCTTTCGAGCTGTTTTTGGCAAACATGTCCAGCGCGACGTTTTGACTGAAATCGGAGGTTTGGCGATCGATGACTTGTCCACCGATCACGAGCTCGACGCTCTCGATCGCGGAGGTCCAATTCGTGATTTCCTGCGCTTCCGTGCCGTTGTCGGCGGTCAAGTAGGTGTACCCCAGCATGTCCCCATTGCGAAGAAGGGTTATGGAGGAGTACGAGTTCGAACGCACGGCGCCTTGAATTTGTTGTTTCTCCACGCATTGGGAGAACGGGGTGTGGCGTTTGTATGTCGCTGAAAAATGACTCATTTCTGGTTCGCTCGAGATCCATTCATCTTGAGCGCCCAGGCACACGAGTTGCGCGATGCCCGCGGACATGGCTTTACATTACCTTGAGAAAAATTAAAGATTCGGTCGCCTGCACACGAATCGAAGGACTAAAAAATTATCACCCACGGCTGTGGCGTTCTTGATGGTCTCCCCGTTTTGATTCAACAACCGCACGGTTAACTTGTCGATTCTCAGAATAGGGTCGATGTATTGCACGGCGATGGGGTAATTGTCTTTAAAAGTGATGAGTTCGTTGCCATCGCTGATCACGCTTCCGAAGGCGCTGCGAACCATGGAGATGTTCCCTTGGCCCGCGTGGGTGCCCACCGACGCACCGGAAATGGCGGCGCGGTCGTTGAAGTGCGTGTCTAACTCATCGATGGATACGTAGAGGTGTTCTGTGTGTTGCACGTTCGCGTGCACGTGCGCCGCCAGGAGTCGGCACTGCACCACGTTGCGCAATGGGTTCTGGAGGTAAGCCGTGAATGCGTTCGCACTGGCCTGACCGATGGTGTCCACGGTGATGGTGCGATACTCATAGTTGAGGTCGGGAATCGTGGCCTCAGCGGTCACGAGCGCCATTTTATACTAGATGCTCAGATAATTTCGTAGTCGGCTTGCTCGCGCACAAACTTTTCGGCACCACACACGCCACCAGGGCGCTGCGTGGAGTACGTGCTCTCGCCTTCTTCACCCGAACCCGCCACGCACTTGGATTGCACCGGGAGGTCGAAGAACGAACCTTCGTTCTTGGGCTTGATGACCAAAGGCATCGGTTCGTAGTAGCTGCGCGCGGTCATCACGACGAAGAGGATGATCAGGACGGCGGCGATCGCGGTCAACGCGTTTCGGTTGGCTCGGTTGAGCTTGAACATGTTTTATCATAGGTTGAGAAAAAAGTGCGTTAAAGAATTCGATTACTTTTAAGGTAATACATCAGATGGACGGTGAAATCGTACTGGACCGCGGCGAAACCACGGTCATGAAACTTGACGACGGCGAACAGCGACTGATGGATGAAATTCAAATTTCTGCACCACAGCCTCGGCGCGTGCCCAGGCCGAAGCCCACCCCGTACGCACGACCGCGCGCGTCGCACGCCATGGAACACCAAGAAGAAATCGATGCATTCGTCAACCCGAATAAGCAGAGCGCACCCCCGCCTGTGCACGGAGGGCCGTCGTTCGACGACGACGACGACGTGGACGAGGGCGACGCTTACATGGGCATGGAATTCGACGACGAGCCACAACAACAGGAGATGCCGTCGGCTGGGTACGCCTCGGTGGACGCGGAGAAGATGGACATCTTGAACAAGTTGGCTCGTCTCGAACGAAAGGGCTTCGGCGTGAATAAGCGTCTCAACGCGTACAGTTCCATCGAGGACTTGCGCAACGAGTACAAGCGCGTCACGTACACCATCGACGTCGACCAGAGCATTAAGTTTTCGAGAAAGGCGCTCATGGCCACGGTCACTGGTTTGGAGTGGGCGAACAAAAAGTACAACCCTTTCGAGCTCTCCTTGGACGGTTGGTCGGAGAGCATCATGGAAAACCTCGACGATTACGACACCGTGTTCGAGGAGTTGCACGTGAAGTACGGACAGAAGATGCAAGTGGCGCCCGAAATCAAGCTTCTCATGATGGTCGGTGGCTCTGCGATGATGTTCCATCTCACGAACAGCATGTTCAAGGCGGCCATTCCAAACTTACAGGACGTCTTGAAACAGAACCCAGGACTTCAACAAAGCATGGTGAGTGCGGTGCAGAACGCAGTTCCTCGTCAGCACGCACCACCACCCTCCACCACTGGTGGTGGTTCCTACGAGATGCAAGGTCCAGGGTTCGATATCAGCAGTCTCATGGGCAACGTCATGATGCCCCCACCGCCACCGATGAACACGAGCGTGCCCACGATGGTCGCACCCGAACCCGAGGCTGAGGATGACGACGTCTCCGACATCGTGGCAGAAGACCTCATGGAACGCGAGAACGACATGGGCGATGACGACGTGAAGGAAGTGGACGTACAGGACAAGGCAGCACCTAAACGTCGGGGGAGAAAGAAGAAGACAGAAATAAATCTTTAGATACTATAACACAGGATGGCCGCGTTGTGCATGTGCCCCATCGAGGACGAGGAGCCACCTCGCCGACCCCAGGTGCGCTCTGCTTCACCCACCGTTGCGCAGGTTCCGATGATGGAGGAAGACACGGAGTGTAATTACCTCATTCTTTTCTTCATCGTCGGGGTTATTATTTTGGCTCTCATGGATGCCACGTAAACTCTTCCACGAGGATTACCCACTCCCTCGTGGCAAAGTTATTATTAGTATGTGAATGCCGCCTTCGTCTCGGTGTCTCTCTTAATCGTGAGCAGTTTACCACCCGAGGCGGTCGTCAGCTCGACGAAAAAGTCGTAGTAATAGGCCAATTGGTCGGCACCGCTCAATGGGAACGGCACGTGTGGGTCCAGAATCACGGTCGTCGGTGTCGTGCCGACGATACGACTCCAAGGGTACGGGTTTTGTCCACCGAAGATGTTCTTCGTGCCTATGGCGATTGGGATGTTTGACGATTGCGTGTTGTCGCTGTGGCCACCGTGAACTTCCAGCACCATGGAACTGAGGTACTTTCCATCTGGGGCGTAGCGCAACATGGCGTGGATTTTTGCAAAGAACGCACCCTTGTCGAACGTCAGGATGACTGTTTTATCCAAAGTGTCCCTGACACTGAACGTGTTGCTGTACGTCTTCCGCGCCACCGCGTCGGAGTTGATGATGGTGCCACCGTTGACGTGCAGTGGGGCCTGTGGTGCGGCGATTTTAATCCCGACGGCGTCGCCGAACTCAATGCGCCCGCCGAAATCGATGTCCTGTTGCACGGTGAGCGAACCCTGGACGACGACGTTTCCCCCGGCGGGGTGGAGATACAAGTCGCCGTCGCCGCCATTCAAGTAGATGTTCGACGCGTGTGAGGAGGTCTTGAAGTCCAGGACGGCGTTGCTCGTGGTGTGTTGTATTAAAATGTTGCTGTCGTACACGTGCAGGTTCGCACTCGCGGCGTCCGTGCCTATGCCCACGTGCCCTAGTTCGTCCACGTACAGACCATCCACGTGGGTGCCGTTGTTCACGTACCCCAGGACGAGGCTGTTCGAGGTGGACCCTTTCTGTGCCTTGACGAAACCCCCGTAGCCGGAATTCGTCGTGAGTTGCAGGGCGGTGTGTTTCGACGCACTCGCCCCGGCGGGGGATTCCAAATTTAATAGCGTCACGTCATTCGTGCTTTCGCTGTACACGTGTAATTTATGAGATGCTTCTGTTGTCCCTATGCCGACGTTACCATTGGTCTGAATGCGCATCTCTTCCGCGATCCCTTCCTGCCCGAACCGGAACACCAGGTCAGCCTGTTGGAGCACGCGCACGACCCCATCACCCGTGGTGCTATCGGTTAAGATTTGGAGGTTGGAGGTGTCCACGAATCGACCGGCGTCGATTTTAAAGTTGCCCTGTTCGATGTACAGACGCGTGTCCGCGGCGATATCGTCTTCCGTGGAGTTGATGAGCACCTGTCGATCGCGCACGCGCAACACGGGCACGGGGTTGTACTTTCCAGGGATGCTGTCATCGGATGTTATGATGTTGTTGATGTCATCCGAGGTGAGCTCCGCGCCGGCGTTGTACACCCGGAAATCGTGATAGGCTGCAACGTGTCGAATGCGGTCGTCGCTGCCGTCGTTGGATTTAAACAACAACATCTCCGTCGCCTGACCCGCAGTGGTGCGTTCCTCGACGAACGACTGGTCGCCGGTGTCGCTTGATAGCCCGCGGAACTGCAGTCTGTTCCCAATGCGCACGTCTCCGTCGACGTCTAACTGATACGCCGGGTTCTCGACGTTGATGCCCACCCTGCCAGTGTTGTCGATGACGACGCGCGTTTGGTAGTTCAAATCTGCAGCGTTACTGGAAATTTTAAACTTGTCGTTGTCGGAAAAGGAGGCACCCGTGGCCCAACCAACCGTGGGCCCCGACGTGACTTTATAACTCGTGAAGGCGTCGCTGTTGTCGTCGTTCACCTCCATGCACACGATGGCATCCTGCCCAGCTTCGTCGTTGTCGTTGTGCACGAGAATACCGTTATTCAGGGGATTGGCCGACCCCGAGGCCCACACTTCGAGCTTACTTTGGGGCGTGTGCGTGCCGATGCCCACGAGACCCGATGAGAGAAGGGTCATGATCACGTTGGACACCGCGTAATCGTCATCGGCGAGGTTAAAGTCCAATCTCGTCTTCGATGAATTCGCAGACACGGACCTCTTACCGAGAGCGAACGCCGCGCGCGCGCCATGGGACGATAACGCGGTGGAATCTCTACACAACTGAAGCACGGGGCGCATGCTGTCGGCGACGTTCGCCGGCGTGGTTTGCGTGATGGTCAAGGGCACGGTCTCGTGAGAGAACCCATTGTTTGCCGTGACCTGGTTGTTCACGAACACGTTCCCAGCGACGTGTAAACCATAGGGTTGCGGTTGCGTGGTGCCTATGCCGACTTTACCACTCTCCAACACCGTCATCTTTGGCGTGCCCTGCGTTGACGACGAGGACACGGTGAGATTGAACCCTTTCCCCGATGGCACGCGACTTTCGAGATAGGTTTGCCCCGTCGAGGGATTGACATCCGCACGAAGTGTTGTTTTATTTGTGCCCCACACTTCACCGACGTCGAACGTGTTGCTTCCCACGACTTGCACACTGCCACCCACGGTGAGCGTGGACCCTGGGTTGGCGTTCGCGATGCCCACGCGTCCGAGACTGTCGACGACGATGCGTTCGGTGTTTTTTGTTTTCAGTTTGAAAAATTGTTTGGTGGCATCGGTCGCGCCCGAGGACAGTTCGACCGCGGTCACGTTCGCCGCCACGGCGCCGGCTTTGAGAAGGAGACTGTTATTGGTGTTGTCCGCGCCGAAGTCGTCGGCGTGGACCACGATGCTCCCCGTGCTCTTGATGTAGTTATCCTTGTTCGAGTCCACGCTCGCACTTCCACCCAAACGCACGTTCGCCCCGACGTGCAAACTTTCATCGGGGTTGTACTGTTGAATACCTATGCGTTGAGTGGCCATCAAACGGTCGCTCACCACGTTGCCGTGAAACATGGCCAGGTTCGCGCCCGTCTCGTGCATGTGAATGTTCGAGCCGATGCATAGGGTGTGAATTGGATTTGTGTTTGCGATGCCAATCCTCTGCGTGGCGAATAACGTGGTGAACGCGGCTCTTCCAGACACTTGAAACACGTTCGCCGCGGTGTCGTCGATGACGACGTTCGAGCCCACGCGGAATCCCGAACCGAACGCCGCCCTTTCCATGTACGTGTTCCCTCTCACGTGGAGCACGTTCGACCCGGTGTCGTGCGCCCAGAGGTTTGAACCCACGGCGAGGTTGTGTTGAGGGTTCGCGTTGGCCGCGCCTATGTTGTGGTCCGTGACCACGTTCCCGTGGACGTACAGGTCGACGTTTGAATCTGAAACTATGATTTCATCGTCCCCTGGCCCTGTGAGAGTTCGTCCTATGTGCATGCGCGTCGTGGCTGGGAGGTAGCCCACGAACACGTTCGATGGAGCCTGCCTGAACACCACACCGGTGTCCAACGTCCCCAAGTCGTTCCCTTCGCCGATGACGACGATAGCGTTGGACAATTCTAAGTTAATCTGTTGCGAGTACGTGGACACGTCTCGAATCTCGACGTTCCCGAACACCCGCACATTCCCGTACACGGTGAGGTCCCCGTCGGTGACGTCGACGTTCCCTGTGATGCCCAACACCGGGTTACCGACGTCGTCGATGACAATGTTTGAACCGAACTCCAAACCTTGATCGAAAATAATCCTCGACGCCGTGACGTTTCCAGACGTGATGATGTCCCCCGTCATCTGCACGCCCTGAGTCACGCGCAAGTTCTCGCACGCGACGTTCCCTTCGACGTTGAACAGGTCGTCCCCTAAGTTGTCCACGAACACCCGATTGGTGTCGTTCACCTGAAAGATGTGTGTCGGTGTGTCGGCGTTGACGGACATCTGTGTGGACACTCTGGCCTGTTCGAACAACGCACGCTTCTTCACAGCCATGGTGACCACACCCTCGTCGTTTATCCACGCGTTGGAGCCCACGGCAAAGTTATGGTGTGGGTAGAGGTTCGAAATACCGACATTACTCGTGAATACGTTCGACGCTTCCAAATCCCCGGTGAAGATGTTCGGTTCGGTCAACCCCCTACTGTCCTCCGTCGGAGCCTGAGGGTCAAGCCGAACTAGGGTGATTTGGTCAAATTTACCTCGACTCCCTAAGAAGACCATATTCTACTTTAACTTCCGAATAAAATTCCACCCAATCCATTCTTAATTCGAAGCACCTGATAGGACAGGGCGAGGACCATGAGGTCCTGGTCCGGTGGACGATCCGACCCCTTCTCCGTGCCTCGTAGGATGAGTTTTGCTGAGTCCATGCGCGAGAAGTTCGTGGTGCCGTTGGGGAAGTACTCCGACGCGTTCAAGCCGAAGTGATACGCGAAGAATCGTGTGTAGAACGGGCATTCGTTTTCGTTTTCAAACGTAGGCACGCCGTAGTGCGACTTGTAATAATTTTGAACCGTGTGGAAATACGTCGGACTCATCTCCTCCAACAGGGCCTGACCGTTGAACTGAATGTCGGCGTTTCTGAACGTGAAACGGTCTGTCTGGTCCGCATCGCTCGCCGTGCTGTTCGCTTTGAATCCCCAAAACAAAGATTTCACGGGATGTCTGAATGCGCTTATGTCGATGTTGTTGTACCCACCGACGACGTCTGTGCGGTTATCGAGGACGGTTTCCATCGAATAGTTGAACCACTGCACCTGCGTGATGAGCAAGTCCATCTGCCTGTTCACCATGGCCTCCCTCTCCCTCGTGTCCAGATACACGTAGTTGGCGTATATTTTCATGCGCTTCTCTTCTTCCGTGCGCGCCATGGACGTGAACGCCCCGGGTGCGAACTGAATGCGCACCTCCACCTCGTGATAGGTGAGGGCGCACAGGGGTAAGAACGCGCCGTGGTCGCAGAAAAAGAAGTGAAAGGGGATGAAATTCGTATCGGTATCTGAAATTTTGTTATTAATCTGAGTACATTTTGTGTACGTGTCCGCGAGGTACACCGTCCATATGTCCGAGATGTATTCAAACGGATGACTGTCAACCTTCGTGCCACCGATGTACAGAGAAATGGTCGAGCCTTCGAACACGTTGGATGATTTATACCCCTCCACCCATAGGGCGTTGATGAGGTCACCGTCAGAGGGAATCTTGAAACTCCACGTGTTCGTGTCGTCCACGGTCGCGATGTGCCTCGGCGCTTGTGCGAAGTTTGTGTGCCTGGTGTATTTCATCTTGAAATGCGAAACATCACTCTCATCGTTCGTGATGTAAACGTCCTGAGCGCCTTTGCTCACCAACGTGACCAGTGGACCGGACATTTTATACTATAAATAAACATTTTCCTTGTGGCAATTCTGGGCGCTCTTGGTCGTCGGGTTTACCGTGAATCTTAAACCCCCCGGCTTTGTACACTTTGAGGCGTTTGTACCACATCGCCGGCAACATGCTCCACTGGTCGTTGATGTCGTAGATGTGTGGATTGTTCTTCTTTCCCTTGGTCTCTCGCATGACACGTCCAATGCTCTGTTGGATGTCGGACTTTGGCGTGGCTAAGATGACGGTGTCCAGGGTGGGGATGTCCAGGCCCTCGTGGGCTTGGGAGAAGGTGGCGAAGATGATTTTCTTCGTCGACGATTCCTGGAGGTCCTTCTCTTTCATTCCACCCATGTACAACCCCGAGGTCTTCAGGAAACACTGATGGAGCATCTCGCAGTGTTGCCTACGGTCCGAGAGGACGAGAAGTTGTCTCGTGCCCGCGGACGCCCTCTTGATGAGTTCCACGAGCATCGTGTTTCTGTGCCGAGATTCCACGAGTTCGGTAATCATGTTCACGAGTGAGATTTTACCGAACCGCGTGCACGGTGGCGGATTTCTAAAGAGGTCGTGTTCGTACTTGATGGGGAACACCTCCACCTGGGCCTGATTCTTCCGTTCCACTGCGAAAAACGTGGGACCCATGAACCAGTGCAACACTTTCGTGAGACCATCTTTCCTTTGTGGTGTGGCGGACAAACCGAACACGTGCCGAGGGCACATGCGAAACAGACTCTGTGAAAACACCTTGGCACAGATGTGATGGGCCTCGTCCACGATGAGTGTGCCTATGGTGTCAAAGTCGGTGTAATCGTACTCCTTCAGGGACAACGACTGGAGCATGGCGATGACGAAGTCCGCGTCGGTCTCCTTCTTGTTCTGTTGCACGATGCCTATGGTCGCCCCGGGACAGAACTGCTGAATGCGTTCACGCCACTGGTCCGCGAGGAACTGTTTATGCACCACGATCATCGTACGAAAGCCGAGTTTACACGCTATGGCCAGGGCCACCGTGGTCTTTCCATAGCCACACGGGAGCGAAAGAACTCCGTGACCTGCACGAATAGCCGCGGCAAGTGCTTCGTTTTGGTGCGTGGCGTCGCGTAGTTGACCGTGGAACTTGACGCGCGTTCGAACGGGTTCTGGTCGACGGTCCTCTGCAGGCTCGCCCAGTTTATCAACTCCGTAGAATCTTGGAACGCACACTCCATTCTTAGCCTTGCGATAAACTCTAAAAGGCGGTGGAGGGAATCCAAAGTCTCCATTGACTTCGGGTCTTACCGTCAACTCTTTTTTTATTTCCGAGAGGGTTTGTACATCTTCTTTAACTATGTAGCCACTACGAGTCAGCATTCTACATAGTAAAGTATGTGTGGGTAATTTTTAATTAAAGCTCCGAACGTCGCGCGTATCGCACCTGATTGTTATAAGTGAGTCTGACGGCCGGGTCTCTCGACGTCGACGGCATCTCGTTTCTATTCATGGAATTCCACATACTCTGGCTGAAACTGTAGGTGCGATTATTGTTTCCACGGGCTCTGATTCGCATGGGGCTGACACCCTCCCCCGTCACGGTGGCCGTGCGCCGAGCGGGGCGACCGGGACTTTCAGCCACTTGTTCGCCATTGTTTCGACTCGCATTGGGTGTGCGGTTGTTGCGCCCCGGTGGTGCTATCGAAAGGGTGGGCTCCCTTGCTCGCATTTGATTGACATACACTTTGATTTGTCTCGTCGCTTTACCCACACCTGATTTAGGCACGTATCGCATGTCAGCTATGGCAGCCAACAACAGCTGCATCGGTCTGCTGAAAACAAACGCAACGAGTTCCTGTTTTAAAAACTTGTTCTTCGTCCAACGCAACATTGTTTTAATCGGGAGTTTCATCCAATCTGCCATGTATTTGTCGACGGACACGTCGATGCCCTTTGCGGCTAAGATTTGTGCGTGGAAGGTTATGATCAAAGACACGATGGAGAGAAGCATCGTTTCCACAGAAACCAAACCAGTGAAACCTGGTAATTTAACCGTGGACACGAACACGTCGAGAATTCGCGATATTTTCTTTGTAGCCTTTGAGTTCCCGATGAAGATGAGGCGCAGTAAGATGCCAAAGGTGAGAAGCATGGAAAACTCTATGGCCAAAATCGACGTCCCTTGACTCGAGTTCAACCACGC